>OHAU01000438.1_pt1 | contig 59107 bp, 48 predicted proteins | sample 1577181 | NCBI WGS metagenome assembly OHAU01 (sample SAMEA3541472, study PRJEB24748) | human gut metagenome | biome: human gut; feature: human-associated habitat; material: faeces | place: China | collected 2012 | reverse complement strand
TATTTTGTTTTTACTTAACTAACCAGTAGTTTTTTTGCTGTCTTTAAGTGACAACTTCTATATATTAGCATCTAGAAAATCATCTGTCAACTATTTTTTTATTTTTTTGTATAAAAAATATATAGCAGTTGTTTTTTTGACAACTGCTATATATTACTATTTTCTTTTTTAACTGTCAATGACTTTTTTAAAAGTTTTTTATTTTTTTATTTTACTCTTAGCCTCTTGAGTATTGATCTCTTATCCTCTCTCTTAACTCTTCTATCTCTCTTTGTCTTTCTCCTAGTCTCTTACTTAGGTTAGGGAAGGATTTTAATATTCGCTTTTCTTCTAATTGAGCTTTTCTTTCTTTTAAGTCTTTAATCCTATTTTCAATTTCTATAAACTCTGGCTTTTTCCTTAGTTCTTCTTGTCTACTTTCTATTTGGACTGTCTTGTCGTAAACTCTTACTCCAATCTTATCGGATACTTTTTTAATGTCTCTACTAATCTTATCTATGGATTTGAATTCTTTATTCAATCCAATAAGTGTAACAATAGTAGCAATTAGATCTAGGGTCATAATTATTACTAAACCAATCCCCAGATATTTTATAAAAGCATCTGGCATTAAGCCCACAAGTTTTTCTATTAGTGGATGGACTGCTTCGTATAATAGGAAGCAAAACATCCCCCATATGGCAGAAAATTCTAAGCAGATGTAGCCTCCTATGTTTAATTTTCTATCGGAGTAGTCCCACCATCTCTCGTGAAATATTTTTTCAAGCAAGAAGCCTGCCACGAATTCTATTAGGGTCGCTATTAACATTGAGCCAAGGAACAAGACCAGCTTGTTCTTCTCTGCTATGTCTGTCAAAAAATATATTACTGATATGGCACCAAAACCATATATGGGGCAGTAGGGTCCTGCCAAGAAGCCACGGTTAATAAACTTCCCCTTTGTGACTGCGTGGTAGGATACTTCTACTACCCAACCTATAAAGGCGTAGATAAAAAAATAAATTAAGTAGTCTCTCATGTCTTCCTCTTTCTAATTTTATGTAAAAAAAATATGTTAGTCTTACTAACATATTATAAACTATTAATATTTAATTTGGCTGTAATTTTTTATTATTTCTTTTCTTCCACTGACTCCTAATTTTTTGTAGACAGAAGTTAAGTTGTTCTTTATTGTTTTCTCACTAATAAATATTTCTCTCGAGATCTCCTTGTTGGTCTTGCCCAAAATTATTTCTTCTAAAAGCTTTTTCTCTCTCCTGTTAAGAGTTTTTAGTTTTTCAAACTTATAGCTCCTATTAGTCTTAGCTTCTTTTAAACTTTCTTCTATATAGATGTAGCCTCTTAGGGTCTTATCTATCCCTTCTCTTACATCATCAGCTGACGCCCAATAGCTAAGTAGTGAATAGTCTATTACAAGGGGAATATTTTTCTCGTCTATTAATCTAATCTTATCAACTTCAAGCTTCTCTAAATTCTTGTCTTCAAAGATTAGGATGTCAAAGTCTTCTCCTGCGTCCTCATAAAAATCAAGGACTTCATATCCTTCTAGGATATTTTGAAGTCCCTTCATTATAATTTCACTTTTGGTCTCAATAGAAACTCTTGTCATCTCAATTCCTTTACACTTTCTCTTTCAAGAATTTGTGATGGAAGTACAAGATTTTCTGATAGGTCGCTTTCCTTCTTGTCAATTTTCTTTAGGATCTTTCTAATTGAAACTGCACCGATGTCGTAGTAAGGAATCTTTACAGTTGTAAGTTTTGGTCTATAGATATCTGAAATATAAGATCCTCCAAAGCCTGTTACGGAAATATCATCTGGAGTCTTGTAGCCATTGTCTAACAACATGTTCATTAGGTGGATGGCAATTGTGTCATAGGATGTGAAGAAAGCTGTAACGCCCTCCTTCTTAACTGTGTCAAGAATTTTTCCTTCTTCATCTTCTATGTCCTTTGCATCACGACCTTCAACAAAAAGATTTATCTTCTTTAAGCCAGCTTCTTCCATGGCCCTGTTGTAACCTTCAACTTTTTTCTTTTCAAAAGTCCTGTCATAGTCCTTTCTTACAGCAAGAGAAGCGATATTCTTGTGTCCCTTTTCTATTAAAAGTTTAACCATTTCATAGGATGCTTTTTCATAGTCTATTTCTGTTGAGAACTTTTCAATTTCATAGAAATTTGAAATAATTACATAAGGTATCTTGCTCTCTTCAAGTTTGTATTCAAGTTTAGGATTGTGTAGGTTTGAAATTACAATAATACCTTCAACTTGTTTTTGTGCCAAGAGGTTGGCAAACTTCATTTCAGATTCAGCGTCACCATAGGAGCTTGATAAAAGTATGTCGTATTTGTACATTCTTCCAATTTCTTCAACCCCTCTCAGGATTTGTGAAATAAAATTAGATCCAATGTCTTCTACAATTACACCAATTAAATTTGATTTCTTTGTAACTAAACTTCTCGCAACTTCGTTTGGTTTATAATCCAAAACGTCAATAGCGTGTAGGACTCTTCTTCGTGCCTCAGGGCTAACAGGTTTTGAGTCATTTATTACCCTTGATACTGTAGATATGGATACATCTGCCATTTTTGCTACATCTTTAATTGTAGATGCCATAGTTTCCTCCTTATGGTACTATTATTTTTAATTTATTTTCCAAAACTTTAAAAGTCATAGGAAGTGTTGAAGCTTTCTCTCCATCAACATCAATTGTTAGATTTTCATCACTAGATATTTTTATATTTTTAGTCTTTAAGTACATTACCTTGTTATGGTCAACATGTCGTCCACCCATTAGAGAGGCAAAAAGTTCAGGAACATCAGAAATCCTGATTTCCTTAAAAATAAGTACATCCAGAAATCCATCTGAAATATCTGCCAAGGGAGCCATTTTTTTAAAGCCTCCAACTGAAGTCGAGTTTGTTATTAGAAACAAAAGTCCTTCAATAGTTCCAGTAAACTCTTCACTTTCTATATAAAAGTTTAAACTCTTTTTATATTTAAAAATTTTTTCTTCTAAAAGGACCCTTGCACCTTCAAGATAATAAGCCATGTCACCTAAAGTTGCTTTTTTCTCAGCTGAAACAGTGTAGGCAATCTCTGTAAGCATGCCACCTGCTGCAACATTAATAAAGGCTCTTTCGCCAGCAAGTCCCAGGTCAATGGTCTTTGTCTTATAATTTTTTATCATTTTATAGAAGGCATTGGGGGATGTTGGTAGTCCTTGTGCGTTGGCAAAATCATTTACCGTACCACTTTGAAGGATTCCCAAGGGAATATCCCTACCTGATAGGTACATTCCATTTACAACTTCATTTACTGTCCCATCTCCACCGCTACAAATTATAAAGTCCTCTCCAGAGTAATCGTAGGCAAACCTAGTGCCATCGCCCTCTTCGTGAGTGAATAGGAGTTCAATCTCATACCTGTCCTCACTCATCAACTCTATAAGTTCTAATATTTTGCCTAACGCTGCCCCTCTGCCGGAGTTTGGGTTGGCAATAATTTTAACTCTCTTCATTTTTTCCTCTTGTCTACTTATAAAAATAAAAGGAGACGAAGAATAACTCCGTCCCTAGTTTATCTTAGAAAGACTTCTTTAACAGTCTTTGCAACTTCTCTTAAAATATAAAAATAGTCGATGGCGTTATTTGAACTAAGTGAAATAGTTTTAGCTGTATCAGAAATAACATCTGATATATTCATAACTGTATTTGACACTCTAAAAGAAGTATCATCGACTTGTCTAGTAATACCATTAACTGTATCTGAAACAGAACCTACAGTTGACATAAGTCTTTCGACTTCTGGTTTTACATCATTTACAAGCTTTGTAGCATCAGTTGAAATTGCATTCACATTGTCAGAAATATCCTTGGCATTATCCATAATGGAAGGAACAGTCTTTATTGTGTGATCAATTTCTCCTTGGTTTCTCTCAACAATTTCATTAACATTCTTTAAAATTTTAAATACATTAATAAGCACTAAGAATAGTGCAACAAGTGCAGCTATACCAGCTACATAAAGTAGGAAACTAAGTAGGCCACCTATAGTAAATGCTTGATCTAACATCCTATATACCCCCTATCTTATTTTCTTGCTTCTTTTTCTACCTTGTCTTTTGTTTCTTCAACAGATTCTTTTACATTTTCAGCTGATTTTTTTGCTTCTTTTTTAACTTCTTTAGCGCCTTCTTTTAGGTCTTCTTTAACGTCTTTAGCTGTATCTTTAACTTCTTCTGTTGTATTTTTTACATCATGTTTAATGTCTTCAGCTCCAGCTCTTACAACTTCGCCAATTGCTTTAGCTTTAGCCTTAGCTACTTCAACATCTTCGTCAAATTCATATTTTTTTTGTGCAGCTCTTTCTCTTAAGTCAGCATAAGTCTTCTTAGCTTGTTCGCCAGCTTGGTAAGCCTTGAATTCAAGAGTGTCCTTAGCATCATTAGCTGCGTTTAAAGCTTGGTTAGCTGCTTCTTTAGATTTGTTTGCTATATCTTCACGAGTCTTTTTACCTTCTTGAGGTGCAAAAAGAATTCCACCAAGTGCTCCTAGTGCAAGACCAGTACCAATTTTTGAAATTTCTTTAAGTCTTCTTCTTCTAACTGCTTGATTTCTTTTTTCTTCTAAATAATCGAATAATCCCATAATAACTCTCCTTTATATTGTTTGTTTGTTATACTTGTTAATATTTTACCCTTTAACATTTAAATTAATCACATTAACTCAAGATTATTCAAAACAAGAATAAAATTCATATAAATAAACATTTAAAATAATAGTAAAAACCGCAATGCCGATACCTAGTTAATTCACACCCGCCAATAATTATGGTGGGTAAAAAACTTGATAGCGTATTCTGACTTCCGCTCAAAGACGGCTTGTCATAGGACGCTCATACACAGTTTCCCGTGTTTAATTTGTCGGTTGAATTAAATAGGCATTCTTCGTACATCGCAGAATTTACCTAAGTAAATTATAACGCAATGAAAGTGTTTTTTCAATAAGAGCAGGGAAAAAAGGAAAAATCTTTGGGAAGCTTTGCATAAACTTCTATCTCCTTATTATTCCTTGGGAGTTTAAATTTTAATGAATAGGAGTGAAGGGCCTGCCTATTAATAAAATCTGACTTCTTACCATAAAGACTATCGCCTAGGATAGGGTGACCTATGTGGGCCATGTGAACTCTTATCTGATGAGTCCTTCCTGTGTGAAGGGTCAAGAGGACTAGACTCATGTCCTTGTACTCATCTAGGACTTCATAAGAAGTTAGAGATCTTTTCCCGATGACGTAATTTACTTCACGTCTTATACCGTCTTCACTTGTGGCAATTGGTCCGTCAATAAGTCCTTCCTTCTCTTCAAGAATTCCCTCAACTACAGCCAGATATTTTTTCTCCACATCTTCTTTAAAGTCGCTAGAAATTTTATCTTGAGCAAAGGAATTTTTTGCTGCAACAACAAGACCCGAGGTGTCCCTGTCAAGTCTATTGACAAACCTGACCTTTCTCTTTAAGCCTTCATCCTCAAAATATCCCAAGAGATAATTCAAGAGAGTCCCATCAGCATCGTCCTTGGCAGTGTGAGTCACCATAAAGGGTTCTTTGTTCACTATGACAAGGTCATCGTCCTCATAGATGATGTCAAGGTCTCTATGTTCTACTCCTCCATTGGGTTCTTCATCTTCAAACCTAAGTGATACAAGGTCGCCCTTCTTTAAAAATTTATTTTTCCTATTTACTCTGGAGTTCAAATAAATATTTCCACTCTTAACTGACTTTCTTATTAGTCTTGAGGAAAGTCCTCTCTCCTTTAAGAAGTCATTTACCTTTATTTTATTTCCCGAATTTCCGTTGAACTTAAAATTTATAAAATCTTTTGAATTTAATCTATACATTATACACCTCTAGTCAAGGGAACTTTATTCGTTTATAATATAAATAATGATAAAAAAAATCAAGGGGGTTTAGTCTTGTCAAAAATTATAAATATACTTACCAACGCAAATTACGAGTCAAAGAAAACTGCTACAAATTTGCACAAGGTTTTAACAAAATATGGATATGAACCCTTTAACGGTTTCAAAAAAAATGCTGAGCTTTCTATTTGCATTGGAGGCGACGGCTCTTTCATAAAGGCCATCCACAAGAACGACTTTCCAGAAATGCCCTTCGTGGGAATAAACACTGGCCACCTAGGTTTTTATCAAGAGATAAAACCTGAAGAAGTTGAAAAATTTGTAAAGGACTACAAGGATGGCAACTATCAAGTTGACGACATCAAACTAATTAGATCTGATATCTACACAAAGAACAAGACCTACAAGTTTTACTCCGTCAACGAAGTTGTATTAAAGGCGGCTCACTCAAAGACTATTCACATGAATGTCTTTATAGATAGGAACCACGTAGAAAAATTTTCTGGCGATGGCGTCCTAGTTTCAACTCCATCAGGATCAACTGCCTACAACTTTTCTTCTGGAGGCGCCATAGTCTATCCAAGTCTTCACGTCTTGCAGATGACTCCCATCTCCCCAATGAACTCAGCTGCATATAGGTCTCTTGGCTCATCAGTTATTGTACCAGGAGCTCACACAATTTCACTTGTTGTTGAAAAAAGATACAAGGATTCCAACTTGCTCTTAGTCGATGGATCAGAATATTTCTTCAACAACTTGCACAGGGTCAACATAAGACTCTCAAACAAAACAATAAAAAAACTTGTCTTTTCAAGTAATTCCTATTGGGATAATTTAAAAGACAAGTTCCTATGAGAAAATCCTGGCCAAGAACCAGGACTTTTTTTTATTTTAACTAATAAGTTTAAAGATAAAAATTACAATTTAAAAATTAAAATTTAAAGGTTAAAAATTAAAATTTATTTTAAACACAAAAAATCTCACCCACACAAGATGGATGAGATTTTATTTTTTATATTTTTATTTATTTTTCTTTTGGATTACTGCTTTCACAAAGCCATTAAATAATGGGTGAACCTTTGTAGGTCTTGACTTAAATTCTGGATGGAATTGACAAGCTACGAAGAAGTCTTCGTCCTTTAGTTCAATTATTTCAACTAGGTCTTTGTCTTCGTTGATACCAGAGAATACTACGCCAGCTGACCTAATCTTGCCCCTGAAGTCGTTGTTAAATTCGTATCTGTGTCTGTGTCTTTCCTTAATTTTTTCTTGATCGTAAAGAGAGTAAACTAGGGAGTCCTTTTCAATTGTGCAGTCATAGTTGCCAAGTCTTAAAGTTCCTCCAACATTTTTAATGTCTTTTTGGTTTTCTAAAAGGTCAATGATTGGATAGTTTGTATCTGGATTTATTTCTGTAGAGTTGGCATCCTTAAAGCCAAGCTTGTTTCTTGCAATGTCAATAAGTGCGATTTGCATTCCGTAACAAATTCCAAAGTAAGGTATATGGTTGTCACGAGCGTACTTAGAAGCCATGATCATTCCTTCAGTTCCACGTGATCCAAAGCCACCTGGTACAATTATCCCATCAAGTCCATCTAGTATGCTTGCATCTTTTTCAATATCTTCTGCGTCTATCCACTTGATGTTTACCTTGTATCCATTTTCGCAACCTGCATCAGTTAAAGCTTGAGTCACAGAAAGATAAGCATCGTGAAGGCTTACATATTTTCCAACAAGTCCAATAGTAACGTCGCCCTTGACGTCCTTAAATCTTTTAACCATATCTCTCCACTTGCCCTTGGAAGCTGGTCTGTCTTCTAGGTCAAGTTCCTTTAAGATGTAGTCGTCAAGGTGTTGTTCATGGAAAACTAGGGGAACTTCATAAATAAGTTCAACATTTGTTGATTGGATAACTGCTTCCACTGGCACGTCACAGAACAATGAAATCTTTTCTCTCAAGTCATCTGTAACTAGACCATTAGACCTTACAATTATTACATCTGTTTTAATTCCATTAGACATTAGCTCCTTGAAGGAGTGTTGAGTTGGCTTTGTCTTTAATTCATCTGAACCAGGAATATTTGGTACAAGAACTGTGTGAACAAATAGGACGTCAGATTTTTTATTTTCTGAGTGAATTTGCCTTATAGCTTCTAAAAATGGAAGGGACTCAATGTCGCCTACTGTACCACCAATTTCTGTTATTACAACATCGGCCTTGGACTCTTTTGCAGCCTTGTAAACTGCATTTTTAATTTCATTTGTAATGTGAGGGATCACTTGGACAGTTGCTCCATCGTAGTCTCCCCTTCTTTCCTTGGCTATAACTGTAGAATAAACCTTGCCAGTTGTAATTGATGCACCCTTAGTCAACTCTTCATCGATAAATCTTTCATAGTGACCAAGATCTAAGTCAGTTTCTGCTCCATCCTTAGTCACAAAAACTTCGCCATGTTGGTAGGGACTCATAGTTCCTGGGTCAACATTTAGGTAGGGATCAAATTTTTGCATAAAGACAGAAAGTCCCCTGTCCTTTAAAAGTCTACCAATACTTGCTGCAGAAATTCCCTTTCCAATTCCTGAGACAACTCCACCTGTAACAAATATAAATTTCGTCATACTTCCTCCTAGCTTAATGAATTAAAAATATCTTCGTAAGATGGCAAAGTCATATTCTTTCTTGAGATTAATCTTTCCATTTGGTCTGCTATCCTTCTCGTTGCAAGGAGCTTAGTGGCAATATTTCTCTCAACATACTCTGCCTTTTTGTATATGTCTTCTATATTATTTGAATGATCAAGGAGAAGATTGATTTCATCTCCACATTCAAGTAAGTCCGTAATCATCTTGTCTATTCTATCATACTTGATCCTTAGTTTTTCATTGTTTTTGAATTTTAAAATTTGAGATAGGTCATTTAATTCAGCCATCCCCATAGGAACTAGATCTTTGTGGATCATTGAGACCATAGTCTTGGCCTCAAGACTGTGATAAATTACAACTTCTTCAAGGTTCACCTCATAGGAAGCCTTGATTTCCTTTTCTGTATAAATTCCCCTCTTGATGAAAATGTCGTGGAAGTCAAAGTCTCTTAAAGAAACTAGGGCATCAAAATAAGTCTTGTGGTTGGCAAGTCCCCTTCTCTTAGCTTCTTCCTTCCAATCATCAGAATAATTATCGCCATCGCAAATTATCCTGTCGTGGTTTTCCATAATTTCTCTTACAATTTCAAGAGTTTTTTCCCTTAACTTATTAGGATCATCTTGGAAGTCCTTTAACTTTTCATAAATATTTGCAAGAGAGTCTGCCATGGCACAATTTAATGAAATGTTTAAGTCAGACCCAGTCTTAGATGATCCAAGCATCCTAAACTCAAACTTGTTACCAGTGAAGGCAACAGCTGCTGTCCTGTTTCTGTCGCTGGAGTCCCTAGGAACACTTAAGAGGTTGTAGCCCCTAAAGCTATTGTCAGAATCTTTTTTGTATTCAATATCTTCCTTAATGTCCTTAAATAATTCTTCTAAGTCAGATCCAAGGAAGAGGGAGATAATTGCTGGTGGCGCTTCGTCTGCTCCCAGCCTAAAGTCGTTGGAAGTTGATGATGCACTTACCCTCAAAAGACTTTGGTACTTGTCTGTAGCTTCGATAATCGCTGCAGTAAATAATAAAAATACATTGTTGTTATAAGGATCATCGCCTGGGTCAAATACATTTAGTCCATAGTTTGTGACAATGGAATAATTGTTGTGCTTGCCAGATCCATTTACACTATTAAAGGGTTTTTCATGGAAGAGGCAAACCAAATTATTTTCTAGGGCAGTTTCCTTTAAGATATTCATCAAAAGTTGATTGTCATCTATTGCCACATTTACATTTTCAAATAGGATTGCCATTTCAAATTGATTTGGGGCAACTTCGTTGTGCTCAGCTTCAGAATAAATTCCAAGCTCGTAAAGTTTTTTGTCTACGTCCTTATAAAATTTTTCTACCCTTGCAGGGATTTGACCAAAGTAATGGTCTGATAGCTCTTGCCCCTTTGGAGATGGAGCACCAACAATGGTCCTTCCAATATTTTTAAGATCGCTTCTCTTCTTGTAGACTTCCTTATCAAGTAAGAAAAATTCTTGTTCAAGTCCAACCTTGACCCTCATCCTGTAGGCATACTCGTCCTTTTCAAATAAGTTAACAACCTTTGTTCCTTCTTCGCTTAAGATTTTTGTGGAGTCAATGAGTGGACCCCTCTTATCAAGTTTTTCTCCCTTGTAGGACATAAAAATAGTTGGGATGTATAAGACACTTCCAATTACAAAGGAATTTGCTGTAAGGTCCCAATAAGTATAACCTCTTGCTTCAAAGGTTGACCTCATACCTCCAGATGGGAAGGATGATGCGTCAGGCTCTCCCTTGACAAGCTCCTTGCCAGAGAACCTATTAATTGGTTCGTTGTCAGAGGTCCTAGATATAAAGGCCTCGTGCTTCTTTGCAGTGTGACCAGAGAGTGGCAAGAACCAGTGGGCAAAGTGCGTTGCACCATTTTTTAAAGCCCAGTCCTTCATGGCGTGGGCAATGGCATCTGCTGTCTCCCTGTCTAGGTCTTTTTCGTTTCTTAGTGCATCCTTCCACTTTAAGTAGATTGGATAGGGTAGTGATTCCTTCATCTTCTTCTTGTTAAAACTTTTTATCCCAAATTCTTCTATCATACTTCCCCCTATTAAAAATAAAAACAAAAAAATGGCAATTAATTAAAATTGCCATTATGAAAAACCTGTGGTTTCTTTTTATTTTATTTCAATTTAAAAACTTTGTCAATAAAATATAGTCAATCAGAATCCCTTAAGAGGAGGACGTGGACCTCGAACCACTGACCGTGGATTGACACCTTGACTTCTCCACCGAGAAGCTCTGCCAAGTTCTTCACTATGTTAAGACCAAGTCCTGATCCCTCAGAGTGTCGTGACCTGTCAGCCTTTAAGAGTTCTTCAAAAAGTTCATCAGAATTCATATTTAGTTTTTCATCTACTATGTTCTTCACATAAAATTCTATGGTTGACTCTCTTTCTATTACACCAGCGAGGACTCTTGTGCCAGGTCTTGCGTGCTTGGCTGCATTGGAAAATAAGTTTTCCACTATCCTCACAAAGAGATTGACGTCAGTGTAAATTAAAATTTCATCACTTGCTGACTTGTAAGAGAATTCCAAGTCCCTCTTCTCGAAGAGGGAGTCGTAGTCTCCATAGATTTGTAAAATCATCTCGTTTAATTCAACTAAGGACTTCTCAATAGAAAGGTTGCCCGTGCTTGTCTTGGATGCAAAGACCAAGTCAACGATTAAGTCCTTTAACCTCGTTGAGTTCCTCTTTAGTATTGCAACAAAATTCTTCGCCTCGTCATCAAGGACTTCCTTCTTAGACAAGAGGTCGGCGTAATTTATTATAGAAGTGAGAGGAGTCTTTAAGTCGTGAGAAATATTTGTAATCAAATCAACCTTAAACCTCTCGGACCTAAAGTTTTCTTCCAGCCTTAACCTGTCACGGACCTTAAAGTCTTCCATTAAGACAGTAATCTTGTCCAGGTATTCATTCTCAAAGGGGCTTGGGATTTCAAATTCATAGCCATAGAGGATGGATTCTATGAGCTCAATGGAAAGAGCATTTTGAGCAAACTGAACTTCCACAATAATAACCGCCCTTAGGATCATAAAGAGTAGGACGTTTAAAAGGACTATATCACTTTTTATCAAGCTGTAAAAAATTATGTACATAATTATCAGAGTAACATTCAAGGTCCCAAAGAGTCTGAAATTTTTAAAACGCCTATACTTGTAGAGGTTGTAGGTAAAAATTGTATCCAAGAGTTTCTTCCTCTTGATCTTTAAGAGGGCAAAGATTAAAGTTACAGTCCACGCTAGGATAAAGTGCTTGTTGATGTTAAAGAGCTCAAAAATAATTACTGAAGACACAAAAATATTTTCAAGAAAGACCCTGTCCATTAAATCGAGAAATAGGTCTCTCATAAAAACTTTAAAATCAGATAACATTACTTGACCTCAATCTTATAGCCCATCCCATAGACAGATTTAATTAGGTCAGGCTTCCTTGGATTGATTTCAATCTTGTCACGCAAGTGGGAAATATGAACAGAAATTATTTTTCTAACATCAATAGCTTCTTCTTCCCAGACTCTTTCATAGATCTCATTAGAAGAAAAAACTCTCCCAGGATTTTTTGCAAGCAAGTAAAGAATCTTGTATTCATAAGGAGTTAGGTTAGCAATATCATCTTCAACACGAACTTCCTTTGAGTCGTCAAAAATTGAAACTCTGCCAATTTTTAAGTCTCCAGTCTTTATGTCTGATGCACCAAGAGAAAAATACCTTCTTATTAGAGAGTTGACTCTCGCTGTAAGCTCAACTGCATTAAAGGGCTTAGTGATGTAATCGTCGGCTCCAACATTTAGGCCCACAATCTTATCTGTGACTTCACCCTTAGCCGATAAAACAATTATTGGAATATTTGTCTTCTCCCTCATCTTCATTATGAGGGTAATTCCATCCATAACAGGCATCATTATGTCAATGATCGAAAGGTGAATTTCATTCTCCTTAATAATTTCAAGAGCTCTAGCCCCATCTTCTGCTGTGAAGACCTTGTAGCCCTCGGCTTTCAAATAAATTTTTATTGCGTCTAAGATATCTCTCTCGTCGTCGCAAACTAATATATTGTAGTTCATAGTATCACCTAATCCTATTTTATCATTTAATGATTTGTTATCATATGACATTTACTATATAATACTCAAGAGGTGTTAAAGAAAATATGAATAATTTTATAGATAAGGTCAAAGACAAAAAGGCCTTTACTTTTTTTGATAAACTAATTTACAGGGTCTTGGACCACGACACCCTATCTTATGGAGGAAGTCTAACATATTTTTTAATATTATCCATCTTCCCCTTCTTAATATCATTAATCAATGCTATTAATTTTTCAGGGATTCTTGATCCAGAATATCTTTACGGACTTCTCGATGTCCTTCCTGGTGAAATCCAAGAAATTATAAGAAACTTTTTAAATGAGCTTCACATGTCATCATCGGGATCCTTTTTAACAATCTCCTTCGTGGCAGGTCTTTTCACTGCATCAACTGCAGTCTTTAAGCTCATGAAGATAATAAATCAATCCTATGGCTTTGTTGAGTCAAGAGGCTTCCTAGCTCAAAGGCTAATGGCCCTCTTCTTTACCCTAGCCCTAATCCTCATGATTTTTCTTCTTGTCCTCACACAAATCTTTGGACAAATTATTTATGTAAACATCATGTCTTACCTGGGGATTGAGAATGCATCCTTCGACAAGATTTGGTCCATTGCAAAAAATGCAATTCCCCTTGCCTACATGCTCATTACCTTTATCCTCTTGTACAAGTTTTCTCCATCAAAGTCCAGAGAAAATATGATTACAATAAAGTCCGTCTTGCCAGGTTCAATCTTCGCAACCCTTGGCCTAATTATTGCCTCATCAGGATTTAACTTTTACGTATCCAGCTTCGGCAAGTATTCCATAACTTATGGATCTCTTGGAGGTATCATAGTCTTTTTGATTTGGCTCTACCTCCTATCAACTATAACTTTAGTTGGGGCAGAGATAAACTCCACCCTCTACTCCATGAGGAACTTTAAAAGTCTCAACAACTGGCCAAGACATGATTCAATCTTTAAAAATTTACAAGGCTAAGCAATTTCTGTGGCTGCAATTAGTGCAGTCACTTTTTTTATGCCTGCCTTCTTGGCAATCTTTGTCAGCTCAGAGATTGTTGCCCCAGTTGTTATTACGTCGTCAACAATAATTATATCTTCAGCATAATTTTTCACTTCAAAGGCATCTCGTAGGTTCTCTTCACGGTCAAACTTCTTTAATCCAACTTGAAATTTGGTATCTATAACTTTTTCAAAGACATCCCGGCAGGGCAGGTCCAAGTTCCTTGCAATTTTCTCTGCCAAAATCTTGGACTGGTTGTAGCCTCTTTCCCCTTCCTTCTTCTTGTGCATGGGGACATAGGTTATGACTTGGTCCTTTAAGTTTTTCTCCAAAATCTTTTCCGTCATAATTTCAGAAATTATCTCTCCATAAGAAAGCTTCCCCTTAAATTTAAAATCAATAATGAGCCTCCTCATAATGCCAGAGTAAGTGGAAGAAACTATTAAGTCATCAAGGTCTTCTATGTCATAATAGTAGGCTGGGTCCTTATTAATTAGACTTATGCACTCGTGACAAAGGCCATAGACTTCAACTTCTCTCCCACATAAGGGGCACTTATCCTCTTTTAATTTCATCTTGATCCCTCAACTTTTTCTCAAGCTTGGAATACCTCTTTCGAGTCCTGTTGTTTTCAATCATCTTCATGAGATAGTCGCTTATGCCCACAAGGACAACTGCCTTTGATGCCCTAGTTATAGCAGTGTAAATCAAATTTCTTGTTAGGAGCATGGGAGCAGCCCTGTAAATTGGAATTACAACTACGGGGAACTCACTTCCCTGAGACTTGTGGATGGTCATGGCATAGGCAAGGGCGAGCTCGTCAAGATTATCAGAAGAGTACTCGACACTTCTCACGTCATCAAAAACAACTGTTAGCTTTTTATTTTCCTTGTCAATTTTTGAAATATAACCAAGGTCCCCGTTAAAAACTCCCTTTTGCTTGTCCTCGTAAAATTCATTTTCTATTTTGGATTCCAATTCATAATTATTTTTTGTCTGTAGGACCCTATCCCCCAACTTAAATTTTTTGCCAAGGACTTCTATAAATTCGTCGCTGTCATTTAAGTGATCTTGGAGGGCAAGGTTCAAGTTTTCTGTCCCATGGACTCCCTTCTTAGTTGGAGTTAGGACTTGGACGTCAGCCTGGCTCACATTAAAATAATTTGGCAACCTAGTCTTCACAAGGTCCTTAATAATTTCAAGTCCCTTGGCCTCTCCCCTTTCAGAAATCATAAAGAAGTCGCCACGATTTAAGATTGGAGCCTCTCCCTTGTTAATCAAGTGGGCGTTTTTGACAATCATGGACTCTTCAGACTGCCTAAAAATTTCTTCAAGGTTGACTGACTCAATGACTCCTGATTCCAAAATATCTGCCAAGACATTGCCAGGGCCAACAGATGGAAGTTGGTCCTTGTCGCCAACTAAGATCAAGCGAGTTGGGGACTCAATAGACTTTAAGAGAGTTTCCATTAAGAGGATGTCCACCATGGAAACCTCATCAAGAATTAAGACGTCACACTCAAGTTCTTCCACGTTGGCAAAGTCGCCGCCAAAACCAATCTCAAGGAGCTTGTGGATGGTGAAGGCATCTCTTCCCGTTTGTTCCTTCATCCTCTTGGCAGCCCTTCCCGTTGGAGCAGCCAACTTTATCTCCTTGTCCATGGACTCAAAAATATCTATTAAGACCTTTAGGGTTGTGGTCTTACCAGTTCCCGGTCCCCCAGTTATGACAAAAACTCCCTTGTTGATGGCGTTCTTGACTGCCCTTCTCTGAGTTTTGGAAAGTTCAATATTTCTAAATTTTTCAGTATTTTTAATTTTTTCATCAATATCAAAATTTTCATCAAAGGAATTATTTAATTCAATTAACTTGCCTGCAACATAATTTTCTGCCGCCAAGTACCTGGCTATGTAGCAGTTGTAATCTTCTCCGTCCCTCTCAACAAAAAAGTTTTTCTCAAGAGTTAGAGTCCTTGCAATCTCATCTGGGTCCTCAAAGCTTGTCCCAAGAATTTTTTCTCCAGCCTTGATTAACTTGTCTAGGGGCAAGTAAGTGTGGCCATCCCTATTGGCAAGCATGAGGGCATACTTAAGTCCAGCCAGCCTCCTAAAGTCAGAGTCCTTTGCTATCCCAATGGACTCAGCAATTTCATCTGCCTTCTTAAAGCCCAGCCCCCTCACTCTTCCAATCAAGTCGTAGGGATTTTTCATTACAAGATCTATGGACTCATCCCCATACTCCTTGTAAATTTTTAAAATCACAGAAGCTGGAAGGTTGTACTTGGAGAAGTGAAGGAAGATCTTCCTCATGGCATACTGCTTGTCCAGGGCTTCCTTGATGTCCCTGTATTTTTTCTTCCCGATGCCCTTAATCGATAGGAGCCTTTCAGGATGATTTTCTATTACATCAAGGGTCTGGTCCTTAAACTCATCAACAATTCTTTCAGCCATTTTTTCTCCAACGTGGGGGATCATGGCAGAAGAAAGATAGGAAACAATGGCAGCTTCTCCCTCAGGCATGACTTCCTCAAGGTCTGTAAAGGCAAACTGGTCTCCATACTTATTGTGGTAGGTGAAGTCCCCAGTAAATTTGTATTTTAAATTTTCTTTAAAAATTGTGGCTGAGCCAACAACTACAAGGTCGCCATCACTGGAAATTATTTTTGCAACAGTGTAACCGTTGTCTTCATTTCTAAAAATTATTTTCTCCACAAGACCTTCAAGACTAATCAATTAAAACACCTCGACAATATTGTATCAAGTAATGTAGAGATTATACAGAAATATTTGCCGGCTTATGAGCATTAAAAAAGAGGCCCACTTGGACCTCTCTCTCAATAAAAATCTTCGTCATTCTTCTTTTGTCTTTCGTACTCATCCCTATAATTTCCGTAGCTATCTTTGAAGGGATCAGAAAACTTTTCTCCATAGGACTCATCTATTCTCCCGATTGGTTCGCTTGGAATAATAATAGCAAGGGCAATGTAGACCCAAATGCTAAGTCCTCCTGGCACAATTAACAGAAAAGTTATAAGTCTCACAAGTGTGGAGTCAATGCCAAGATACTTTGCTATCCCGCCACAAACTCCTGCAAAAAACCTATCATTTCTCGACCTGTATAACTTTTTCATTTCACACTTCCTTTATAAATTTCATAAGCTAATAATAAATTACCCCAGAGAAAATTTTTTATTCAAAGCACAATAATAGCTGGCCACTTTCCACCATGTCGCCTTCTCTTACCCTGATGTCTTTAACTTTTCCATCAATGTTTGCGACAATGTTGGTTTCCATCTTCATGGCTTCAGCAATAAAGAGACTGCCTCCCTTTTTAACTTCATCGCCTTCAGCCACAAGGACTTTTACAATCTTGCCTGGTATTGATGAGCCAACTTCCCTTTCATTCTTTGGATCTGCATAAATTTTTTCTTCTCCAAGACTTTCTCCTGCCTTTACAGTTTCGTCCTTGATCTTAATAGTCCTTCTTGATCCATTTATTTCAAAAGTTAAGTTTCTTGTCCCATCTTCTAATAATTTTCCAACTTCAATTAAAGTTACAATTAAAGTCTTGCCTTCTTCAAGAGAAATTTCTGTTGACTCGCCTTCCATTAGGCCATGGAAGAATACGTCTGACCCAATTCTTGTGACTTCGCCATTTTCTTTTATATAGTCAAGGTAATCATCAAAGACCTTTGGATATAGGGCTGAAGAAATTATATCTTCTTCACTTGGACTTATTCCCTTATCTTCCAAATGCCTTTTAATTTTGTCAAAGTCCTCATCTTCTAAGAGTTCGCCAGGCCTTTTTGTAATTGGACTTTCTCCCTTAAGAATCATTTTTTGTAGATCCTTAGGGAAGCCTCCATAAGGTTGACCCATCATCCCCCTAAAGTAAGTCATGACAGAGTCGGGATAGTCTAAGTTCTTGCCCTTTTCCAAAATATTTTCTGGTGTCAGTTCATTTTGCACCATAAAAATTGCAAAGTCCCCAACCATTTTTGATGAAGGAGTTACCTTTACAATGTCGCCCACCATTTCGTTGACACGCTTGTACATTTCCTTGACGTCCTTAAACTTGTGACCAAGCCCAAAGGATTCAACTTGTGGCTTTAGGTTTGAATATTGGCCTCCAGGAATTTCATACTTATAAATTTCTGTAGTACCTGACTTCAAATCAGATTCAAAGTTTGCGTAAACTGGTCTAACTGCAGCCCAATATTTTGAAATGTCCTCTGCCTTATCAAGGTCAATCTCTGTGTCCCTTTCAGTATTCTTAAGGGCAGCCACAACTGAGTTTAGGGCAGGTTGTGAAGTTAGTCCACTCATGGAGTTAACTGCTGTGTCAACAATATCAACTCCAGCTTCAGTTGCCTGCAAGATTGTTGCAACCCCATTGCCAGTTGTGTCGTGAGTGTGAAGGTGGATTGGAAGACCCACTTCTTCCTTTAAGTTCTTGATTAACTTCTTGGCTGCGTAAGGTTTTAATAGACCTGACATATCCTTGATGCCAAGAATTTGTGCCCCAGTCCTTTCAAGTTCCTTGGCAAAGTCAACATAATACTTAATAGAATACTTGTCCCTCTTCTCGTCAAGTATGTCTCCAGTGTAGCACATTGTAGCCTCAGCGATTTTTCCATTTTCAAGAACTTGGTCAATGGAAAGCCTCATACCATCCAGCCAGTTAAGTGAATCAAAAACTCTGAATAGGTCAACACCATTTTTTGCAGACTCTTTTATGAATTTAACTACCACATTGTCTGGATAATTTTTGTAACCCACAGTGTTGTTGCCACGAATTAACATTTGCAAAAGCATATTTGGCATTTTTTCACGAAGGAGCCTCAACCTTTCCCATGGATCTTCGTGGAGGAACCTGTAAGCAACATCAAAGGTTGCCCCGCCCCACATTTCTACAGAAAACAGCTTGTCCATGTTGTAGTTCATAGCCTCAGCAATCTTCACAAGGTCAATAGTCCTCATCCTTGTAGCCATAAGAGATTGGTGGGCATCACGCATAGTGGTATCAGTTAAGAGGAGCTTCTTTTCCCTTAAGATGTGATCCTTAATTTCATCAGGTCCAAGCTCATCAAAAATTTGCTTGTAACCCCTGAAGTCCTTCCTCTCAAAGCTTGGAACTTGTGGAACATCAAAATTTTTCTCAAGAGCCTTAGTGTCATTGACAACCCTCTCTCCAATAATTTTCATGAGCCTTAGTTCCTTGTCCTTAGAAGACTTTATTTCAAATAACTCTGGATGCTCTTCAATAAAACCTGTGTCGCAAGTCCCCTCTTCAAAGTCTTTGGTGTTTAAAACATTTAACAAGAAGCCAATGTTAGTCTTAACTCCACCAACCTTTAGTTCAGAAAGAGACCTCTTTGCCTTTCTTATGGCATCCTTCCAAGTCCTTGCCTCGGTAATTACCTTTACAAGAAGAGAGTCATAATAAGGCGAAATCACTGCACCAGTAAAGCCGTTGCCACCGTCAAGTCTTACCCCAAAACCAGAAGATGACCTGTATAAATTAATTTGCCCAGTGTCTGGCATAAAGTTGTTGAGAGGATCTTCTGTTGTAACACGACATTGGATAGAAAAACCCCTGTGGTCAATGGCATCTTGACCCCTGATTCCAATTTCCTCACTGTCAAGCCTGTAGCCCATGGCAACGAGAATTTGCGACTGAACAATATCAATATCAGTGCACATTTCTGTAACAGTGTGCTCAACTTGGACCCTTGGATTAACCTCTATAAAATAATGGTCTCCCTTGGAGTCAACTAAAAACTCAACAGTCCCTGCGTTAGAATAACCAATAGACCTTGCAATCTTTAGGGCATCTTGGCAAATTTCTTCTCTTAATTCAACGGGAAGAGAAAAGGCTGGAGTGTATTCAATAACCTTTTGGTGACGTCTTTGGATAGAACAGTCCCTTTCATAAAGGTGGACAATATTTCCATACTCGTCTCCCAAAATTTGCACCTCAATATGCTTTGGCTTGTGAAGATACTTTTCAATAAACATTGAGTCATCGCCAAAGGCTTTTTTCGCTTCGTTCTTAGCAGATTGAAACTTTTCCAAAAGTTCCTCTTGGCTCTGGGCAATTCTCATGCCCCTGCCGCCACCGCCAGCAGCAGCCTTAATCATAACAGGATAGCCACAAGACCTTGCAAAGAGAAGGGCCTCTTCCTCATTGCGAATAGGTTTTTCAATTCCAGGAATAGTTGCAACACCAGCTTCCTTTGCAACAATCTTTGAAGTGATCTTGTCCCCAAGCTTTTCCATAACCTCTGGACTTGGTCCAATAAAAGTAATTCCCTCTTCCTTACACTTCCTTGCGAACTCAGGATTTTCTGACAAAAATCCGTAGCCAGGATGTATGGCATCAACACCCTTCTTCTTTGCAAGACTAATTATCTCGTCAATGTCTAGGTAGGCATCAAGAGGTGACTTGCCCTTGCCAATCTCATAAGACTCGTCAGCCTTAGTCCTAAAGAGTGCCAGCCTATCCTCTTCAGAATAAATGGCAACTGAGCGAATCCCCATTTCTCTTGCTGCCCTGAAAATTCTAATGGCAATCTCTCCACGATTAGCAACTAAAATTCTTTTGAACTTCTTCATAATTTCCTCCCTTTTAGTTTTAGATATTATACAACAAATACAAGGTAATTTGTAGAAGTAATGTATGGAGAATTGGTCAAAAAAATTAAGGACCACCAAGGGTCCCTAAATTTTTTTACAATATATTATTACTTCATAAAGTTTCACAGCTTAACAAATTTTTACTAGTTAATAAGCTTTTACGACTTTATAAAACTTTTATAACTTCATAAATATTTATGGCTTTACAAAAAATTATCATTTAACAGAACTTCATAACTTTTTAAAAGTCCACAAGTTCACAAAAACTTGTAAGTTAGTAAATTGGGTTAGACATGAGCAGACATGCTTGATCTGCCATCAATCACTTTGCAAGTCGATTAGGTCAAGCAAAAGAGACCCCTCTCGGAGTCTCTTAAAAAATATTATTTACTTTACATCACTTGGTAGGATTCTAGTCCACTTTTCATAAACCCTTCCAAACTTGTCGCTGGCTTTTCCCCTACGAGAAAGTTCGTGTGAGTTAGTGGCTTCTACCATTTCGTCATAGTACCACTTGCTAGCATCAAAATCCTTGAACTTAGCTAGCTTATCTTCAAGACCAGCGTAAGCTTCCTTGTCAGCAATTCTGTTAAACATTCTGTTTAAGAAGGCAGCTGACTCAGCTCTTGTAAGATATGCATCAGGTCTGAAGCTTCCATCTTCATAACCTTCAATCCTATTGTTGCCGTAAATCTTGTTAATTTCCTTTTCGTATCTATGACCCTTGATGTCATCAAACTTTGATACAGAAGAATTTTCCTTATCAATAGCAGCTAACATCTTGGCAAATTCTGCCCTAGTGATCTTGTCATTTGGTCTCATCATTCCATTATCAGCGTCAAGCATCTTAGCCTTAACAGCTGCGTTAATGTATCTGAAGTACCAAGCATTCTTTTGCATGTCCTTAAAGGCTGGCATAGAAGTGTCGCTTAGGTCAAGACCAGCAAGTCTTGTAACCATAGCAGCAGCCTCTGCCCTTGTTAAGTTGCCTTCAGCTCTTAAAGTATTGTCTTCATAACCTGCAATGTAAGCCTTGTGAGTTTCTAAGCTTACAGGAACCTCTTCAGCCTTTTCAACTTTTTCAGTCTTAGGAACAGTAACATAAACTGGGAAAGTTGGAGTGTAGTGGTCCCTAATCTTAATTCCTGGAATTTCATTTTCTTCGTAAGAAGGTTCTTCAGATTTTACCTTAGGCTTTGATTCAGAGATGATGTGATCCTTATCAACTTTTCTGTCAGCAGGTATAGTAGTTTTTCCTGTATCTGGATCAACAGTCACACCCGGGACATTATTTTTATTTTCCCATTTACCCTTATCGTCTTGTTCAACTACTACATCGATAGGATTTTCTCCATTTTTACCAGTTGTTGGTATAACAACTTTACCTGTACCTGGACCTGGTGTAACATTTGTACTTCCGTCAGGATTTTCATTTACTGTTGGTGGAGTATCAGTAGGATTAGCAGGTTGACTTGGATTTGGTTTTTCTGGATTTTCTCCTGGTGTTGTTCCACCACCTGGTTGACTTGGATCAGTTGTTGTTTTTTCTTTCCAAATAGCTTTTATTACTGTGTCTTTGTCTGCTGTTATTTCAGTTCCTGCTGCTACTTCTTTACCATTTACTTCCCAAGCCTTAAATTCTTGGTTTTCATTTGGTGCTTTGAATGCATTGTCTAACAGTGTGTATTTAGAACCTTTTGCTAGTTCTTTACCAGTCATAGTTCCACTTCCACCATTTGCATTGTAGCTTACATTAACCATGATGTCTTTCCACGTTGCTATTAGGGTTACGTCGCCTGAGATATCTATTTCATCTCCGGCTTTCTTTACTTTAGCTTCTCCTGGGACTTTCCAACCGGCAAATTCTTTGCCTTCTTCTGGTGTGAATGTAGGTTTTGGAAGTTCATATTTGCTGCCTTTAGAGACAGTTTGTTCTTCCATTTTACCACTAGCACCAGCTTCTGTTTGGAAAGTTGCTTTAAATTCAATTGGTTTCCAAATGGCTTTTACTGTTGTATCACCAGTAATTGGTATTTTTGCTCCTGGTTGTTTTAATGTAGTGTCTTCTCCTACTTGCCAACCTGAGAATTCTTGATTTTCATTTGGAGGTGTAAAAGTATCCTTTGCAGGTAATTCATACTCTGTATTTACTTTTTGAGTTACCTTATCTTTCGTTCCACCACCAGTGTTTGCATCAAATGTTATGTCATATGTCTTTGTTGCTGTTGCTGTAAAAACTTTATTTGAGTCAGTTATAATAAAGTTTTCTGTAACCGAACCATTTTCGCCATTCCAAACTGGTTCTGTATATTTATCTATTGCTTTTAATTTTGAATTTATTAAGTTGTAATAAGTTTCTTTAAGAGTTTCATTTTTACATTCTTTTAGGTTAGTTTGTGGTTTTACCATGTATTTTTGATAAGATACAGGGTTATCCTTATTACCTTTAATTTCAGTACCATCTGTGTTGTCTACTTTTGTTCCTTCACCTAATTTAAACTCAACATCAAGCGCATCTGTTGGTACCTTATCTTTTCTTTTCACGCTAGTTACATAGTTGCTTACATATAAGTTTTGATTTTCTACTTCTATAAAAGAGCCATCATCAAAAGTTACTTTAATCTTTCCTGTGAAATCACCTTCCTTTGTTGTTCCTCTAGAGTCTTCATCTGAAATTGATGTTTTAGCTTCATTTAATAGTTCATTGACCTTAGCTTCATTTTTAGAATCTTTTGCTTTGACTCCATCTTTCCATTCAACTTTATCTCCGACCCATTTTTTAATATCTACTGGATCTAGGCCGCCAAGGGCTTCAACTTTGTCAGCTATTGTTTCTTCTACAGTTAAAGTTCCAGGATCTGATATAAGTGGATCTTTATCGTCATCAGCTATTCCACCCTTGTCTGTTACCGTAGCTGTTACATCTGTTCCGCCTTTTACCTTGTCTTTAGGAAGAGTTATAACGCCATTTTCACCAACAGTAATATCACCTTTTTCTACTTCCCAAGTAGTTTTAGGCTCTGTTCCTGAATTATCTACTTTTTTAACTGCAACAGCTTCCTTTTTATTTCCTTTAGGATCTTCATAGTTTACAGTTATTTTCATGGCATCTGTATCAACTTTATTTGGAGTGATTGTGATGTTTTTCTTATCTTTACTTAAAGCAACTGCCGGTGCCTCTGGTTTGATGTTTTTTAGAAGGTCTTTTGCCGGAATTGTTATTTTTGGTTCAGCTCCATCATTTAACTTGTATGAACCATCTGCATTTTTTTCTGGAACAAATTTATAATTATCGTCCCAATTACCTTTTACATCACCACCGCTAAATATCTTAACATTTCCGCTGTCATCAAACTGTATAACTGCCGGTACTCCACCCTCCAACTCAGATCCGTTTGGTAGTTTAGATTCTCCATTTACTGTATATGCTTTTCTTATAGCAGCATCAATTGCTTTTTTATCTTCACCTGTTAATTTTCTTGGGTCTTTAACTTCTGTTTTTCCTACTACTACCGGTTTTACAGTAGTTTTAGAACAAGATTTGAACTTATTTTTTTCTTTTACTGTAACGCCGACTACTTGATCAAGTTTTAAGTCAGGGTTTGGAATTGTATATGAAAATTCTCCTGTTGTACCATCTACAGTTGCATCTACCGGGTCAGAGGTGTCTTTATCAGTTAAACACTTCCCTCCATCACAATAGCTACCTTTGACCGCATCGCTAAGTTTAAGAAGTATTTGAACTTTTATGCCGTCAAAAGGTCCTTCTCCTGACAGTTTTCCCTTAATTACATTGTCTACAATTGTAATACTGCCAAGCGTAGCTCCTCTTGAGTATTCTGTAACTTGTTTTATTTTTAAATTCGTCGCTTCAACTTTGCCTGATGTCGAACCATCAGTATAAGTTATTTCATAATAAGCATGTTCAGTACCATCAATAGAAAACTTAACTGATTTAATATCTCCGGCTATTGCAGTGTTTGCATCTTTCAACTTTTGAACAGCTTCTGCTTGTTCATCTTCATTAACTTGGTTGGATGAAGTTTGCTCAATATAAATTTCACCTGTCGGCATTTGTAGCTTGTCTTTATTTTGTTTTGCAAGTGATTCCATCGCATTTGCAGTTGTCACCGGTGAGTTTTGTCCATCAAATTCTTGATAAACAGTAACCACATCTCCTTCTGCAATTGTAACTCCATCAGGTAAGTTTACTGTCCAGTTTTTTCCACTTTTAGGCGTAAAAGTAAGATTATCAGCTTTTACTACACTATCTTTATCTTTTAATGTTACATGAACCGTTCCTCTTGTGACCTTTCCACTAACTCTGTCTACGTGAACATTACCTCCAGAGATAGTATTTGTTCCAATAAATGCTTTTGTAACTGTCGGTGCAGGTACTGTTTCCGCGTAAACTACACTATAGCCCCCTAGGTTTATATCCAGGTCTGCCAGGCTGGCTACGCTTGGTAGTAGCATGGAGAATGCCAAGGAATAAATGCACAAGGGCTTTAATATTTTTTTCTTGATTTCAAACTTCATTTTTATTTCCTTTCTCTTTAAGCTTTAAGTCATCCAAAGCTGTCTTGACTTATATCTTCCTATTAGTTTCATTGTATATAATAGAACAAAATTTTTCAAGTTTTTAAGGGACCTTTAGCCTCTATTTTAGATAGTATGATAGGATTTTTATCAAAAATATTATTATCCAATAAATTAATTTATTTGCCTCACTATTTATTGCTTAAGTCAGACTTATTAATTCCTTAATTTTTTTGTTTCGCTCTTTCTTATGACTCTATAAATTCTTATGATCCTATAGGTTTTTTCAAGTTTATAGTTTGTTATGACTTTATAGATCTTCATGAGGTCCTAGTTTGTTACGACTTTATGAATCTTTATAAGGTCCTAGTTTGTTACGACTTTGTAGTTTCTTATAGCTTTATAATTCTTTATGAAGTCATAAGTTTTTACAAGTTCATAAATTCTTATAACTTTGCAAACTCTTATGGCTTTGTAATTTTTTATTAGGTTTTATGCCTTTATGACCTCACAAATCTCCTTGGATAAAAATTCTCACAAAAAAATCTGCCCTGAGGCAGATTAAGATTTACTTGACCTAGTGTCAATTTACTTCAAAACTTTTTAGATCAAGAGCAGACATGCTTGACCTAACCCAATTTGTGAAACAAATTGCTGGTAGGTCAGCTCCAACCATTTGCCGAAGAGAAGAAGCAAAGCGAACTTCGATTCGTAGCAAATGTCTGCTCTTGCTTAACCCAATTTGCTTCGCAAACTTTTTTGGTCAAGCAAAAAGAGCCCTGTTTCCAGGGCTCTTGTAAAATGATATAAAATTATCTCTTTGAGAATTGAGGAGATTTTCTAGCCTTTTTAAGACCGTATTTCTTTCTTTCCTTCATTCTTGGATCTCTTGTTAGATATCCTGCTTTTTTAAGAACTGATCTGTATTCAGGATCTACTTCTAGTAGGGCTCTAGCAACGCCGTGTCTAACAGCTCCTGCTTGTCCTGAGTATCCTCCACCGATTACTTTTACGATTACATCAAATGATGCTTCTGTTTCTGTAAGTTCTAGTGGTTCTTTTGCAACTATTCTTAGTGTTTCAAAGTTAAAGTATTCTTCGATATCTTTACCGTTGATAATAAATTTTCCATTGCCAGGTAGAAGTCTAACTTGGGCGATGGATTTTTTTCTTCTTCCAGTACCTCTGTATTGTATAGTTTCCATTCTTACCTCCAATTAAAATTCATAAACTTCAGGTGCTTGTGCTGTGTGTGGGTGTTCGCTACCAGTGTAAACTTTAAGTTTTTTGATCATCTTTCTGCCTAGTCTGTTTTTAGGAAGCATTCCCTTAACTGCTAGTTCGATAACTTTTTCTGGTCTCTTTTCCATCATTTCAGCGTATACAACTTCTCTTCTTCCACCTGGGTATCCAGTGTGATATGCGTGAATTTTTTGGTTTAGTTTGTTGCCTGTCAATACAACCTTGTCTGCATTGATTACAATAACAAAGTCTCCACAGTCCACATGTGGTGTAAAGATAGGTTTTCTCTTTCCTCTTAAAACACTTGCAATTTCTGATGCTAATCTACCAAGGACTTTACCTTCGGCGTCGATAACATACCATTTTCTTTCAATTTCATTTGCTTTAGCCATGTAGCTTTTCAATGAATTTTCCTCCTAAATAGTTTAAAAATTATTCCGGGGCTTTTTAAACATGACACATATTTTAGACTATAAAGTCTATCTTGTCAATATTTATGGGGATTTTTCTTAAATACTTTCTCTTTCTTTTTCTATGTGGACATTTTCAAGTGGAGTTGGATAAGCTGAGTCCTTCTTGAATTTTTCAATTTGCTTCTTAACTCTGTTTACTGAAGCTATTGTTCCCACACCTGCAACACATCCACCAGGGCATGCCATACCTTCTAGTAGGTAGCCGTTAAGCTTGCCTGCCTTGGCGATTTTTAACATCTTCTTACATTCTGATAGGGTATGTGCTCCTTGGATGTGGATGTCTTTTTCCGGTGCAAGTTTTTCTGCCACTACCTTTACTGACTCGGCAACGCCACCTGCTATTGGGTAACCTCTACCAAGGGCTGATCCGTCGTCTACTACTTTTTCTACTTTTATTTCTGATGGTTCTATGTTCTTTGCTACGAACATTCCCATTAGTTCTTCAAAAGTTATTACGAAGTCTACGTCTGATTTTACCTTTGTATCTATGGCCTCAAGCTTCTTTGATGTACAAGGTCCTATGAATACTACTACTGCATCTGGGTCCTTTGCCTTTATGTGGTTGGCTGTGTATCTCATTGGTGAGCCTGAGTCTGATACTTGTTCAAAGAATTCTGGGAATTCATTTCTTATCATGAGGGTCCATGAGAAGCAACAGCTTGTACCCATGAATGGGATCTCTTCTGGCACTCTTTCTAGGTATTCTTTTGCTTCGTGGAGTGTTGTTAAGTCGGCTCCAAGGGCAACTTCAAGTACGTCTTCAAAGCCAAGTTGTTTTATTGCTTCTATTATTTGTTCTGCACTTACGTTGGCACCAAATTGTCCTATGTAGGATGGTGCTATAGCTCCATAGACTCTCTTGCCTGATTTGATTGCCTTTATTAGTTGGAAGATTTGTGTCTTATCTGAGATTGCTCCAAAAGGACATTCTGCTATACATCTTCCGCAAGCTACGCACTTGTCATGATCTATTTCTGCTCTGCCAAATTCGTCTGATGAAATGGCATCTACCCCACAAGCAGCTGCACATGGCCTTTCGTACTTCACTATTGCAGAATATGGACAAGCGTCATGGCATCTTCCACATCTTACACATTTATCTTTGTCGATAATTGTTCTATCTTTACCCATTGAAATGGCATTTACAGGACAAACATTTATACAAGGGTGTGCAAGACATTTCCTGCAGTTATCTGTTGTATAATAAGCCTTAGTTGGACAAGCTTCGCAACCAAACTTTATAACATTTATTAGTGGTTTCTCGTAAGCATTTGTATCAATATCAACCTTGTCAAAACCGTCAGTCACATTTTTAAATACGCCAATCTCTCTAACATCTAGCCCCATTGCTAGTCTAAGTCTTTCGTCGACAACTGCCCTTTCTCTAAAGATATCAGATCTATATCTCGCCACTTCGCCAGGCACTATCTTGTAGCTGGACTCTTCTAGGGCAGAGATATCTAAATCATTGTAGGCAATTCTTGCAACTTCAGCAAAAACTTTTCTTCTGATGTCGACAAGTGTTCCATAAATTTCTTTCATCGTTTCCCCTTATTACTTATATTCTTAATTTATCAATTATTTTTGCACTTACTTCTTGTGCAGTAGCCTTTAGCATTATCTCGTCGTCTACGATGACAACAGGTGATGCTTCGTTGTTGTGAATCTTGCAATAGTTTAGACAATGTGCAAATTCAACTTCTAAGTTTTCAGCAGAACATAGTTCGGACTCTGGTCCGCACAAATGATCTTGTAAGTACTCTACTGCATCATAAATAGCATTAGCTCCCATAAGAGTGCATCTAGCACCCATACAAATAGTAACTTTCATATATCCTCCTCATCACTCTATAAGGATAGTTTAACATTTAACAATCATTTCTTCAATCATTATAATTAATTTATGATAATTATATTAAAAATGCTAAAATATAAGAGAGGTGGGACATGAAAGACATTGAAATTTTAAAAAATTTGGCCCTCTTTAAGGGTCTTGATGATGATGAATTAATAGAAATAGAAAAATATTTATCAAATGTGAAAGCTTATGATGCTAAAGAAATTATTTTTACTATTGGGGACGAGATAAATTATTTTGGAATACTTTTAAGGGGGCAAGTGGACTTATCTCTTGAAGACGTCTTTGGCAACAAGGCAATCTTGTCAAAGTTAACTGGCCCAGCCCTCTTTGCTGAGTCAGTCCTAATTAAAGATGTAGGAGAGATCCCTTTATCTGTTGTTGCAGCTTGTGATTCAGAGGTTGTTTTCTTTGACTACAAGGCCTACAAGTCATCAGACTCAAGGTCTCTTATCAAGGTCCAAGACAATCTCATAAAAATCTTGGCTGGTAAAAATTTATTTATGCGTGACAAGTTAAACCTACTTAGTCTGCCTTCATCTCGTGCCAAAATTTTATATTTTCTTTCTAGTGAGGCACGCAAGAGGAAGTCAAAATATTTTACAATTGATTTTAACATTAGCGAGCTGGCACAGTTTATGAACTTAAATCGCTCTTCCCTATCTCGTGAACTTTCGAAACTAAAAAAAGAAGGCCTCATTGATTATGACAAGAAGACCTTCCGCATTTTATAAGTTTATTTTATTTTCTTTGCAATTTAAAATTTTGATTTGCAAATTTATTCTTTATTTTGATGGGCTACTCTTGCGCAGGCTGCTGCAGCTATGGCTGCCACCAAGTCGTCGGCAAAAGTAGTCACTCTTTCTACTTTTTTCTTTTCATCTAAGTCTTTGATTATGCCAATTTTTTTCTTATCAAGATAACCAAAGTTTGTGAGACCAATTGTCCCATACATATTTACAATTCCAAGAGTAAGAATTTCATCTATTCCATAAAGTCCCTCGTCATCTCTTATAATTGATTGGAGGGGTTCTGGCAACTTGCCTTCATTTGCCAAGTCGTCTAGGGCAAGTCCCGTTAGGATTGCGTGGATAGACTCCCTCTTCCTAACAACACTTTCCACACTCTCAAGGCATCTTTCCAGGCTCAAGTCATCAATATAATCTCCTTGCAACTTTTGCACAAGCTTTGCAATTTCTATTAACTCTATCCCAAAGTCCTCTAACCTCTTAACAGTAAGCTGGTAGAGTTCTTCCATGTCATATTTATATAATTTATCCTTCATAGGTCCTCCTATCTTCTTCTCATTTTTGCCCTATTCCTTCTTATCATCTTAGCTCTTGATATCTTAATGGAAATCCCATAGATAAAACCAGGTATAAGACTTGCTACAAAAAGGCTTATGGGGTTGTAGGATATTCCCAAAATCTTAATAGCATAGACCTGAGGCATCAAAAAGAATTCCAATGGAAACTTCCAATAGGAGCCTCCCACTGACCTAGAGAAGACTTCTCTTCCAAGGCCCACAAAGGCAAAGGCAAATAAAACTAGTCCAATTAACCAGATTAAATTGCCTGCAAAAAAGTCCAAGCTCCTTGCATTCTTCTTTGATAGTCCCTTGCCAAAATTAAAATAGAGAATTAGGATAAGTCCCACTAAGATAACTTTAAAAGCAAGGTTGCTATAGACAAGGTTTCTCACCTGGCTAGACAAGTTAATCAAGCTAGCAACAGCGAAGGTTATAAAAACTATTAAGATGTGAAAAATTAAAGCTCGAGTGTTATTTCTCATCTCAGGACCTACTCACCCATATACTTGCTTGCGTTTTCTGTGGACTTAACATTCATGTCCTTGTCTACCCACACAATTCCTGCTCCAGTTTTATCTGACAATTCTTTTATTTCATCGTCAGTGGAATTAAAGGCAGCAGTTGATAAGAAGTCACAAAGTCCAGAGTCCTCCTTGATTACAGTTACAGATTTAATTTCGTGAGCTGGCTTCAAAGTATCAGGATCAATGATATGACAATATCTCACACCATCAAGATCAAAATATCTTTGGTAGTCGCCACTTGTAACAATAGAAGTGTTGGCAACATTTAAAGATGCTAAAACTTGGTCATGGCTTTCAAGATCTGGATTTTGGATTCCAATCTTAAAGTTGTCCCTGCCATCTGTTGGTTTGCCAATAATTCTAACATTGCCGCCAGCAGAAATTACGCAGGACTTAACTCCCCTATCTTCAAGTTCCTTTGCAACAAGTTCAGTTGCAAAACCCTTGGCAGTCGCACCAAGGTCAAGTTCCATTCCCTTTTCAAGAGAAACTGTATGTTTCTCATCATCTAACTTAATCTTGTCAATGTTTACAAGAGGACGTAACTTTTCAAGTTCTTCATCACTTGGAAGGGCTTGACCCTTTAGGGCAATGACTTCTTCCTTAGTCTTGCCTCCCTCGTAAAGTTCCCTGTACTCATTCCAAAGCTTAGTCACAGGTCCCAAGGCAATGTTTGTATTGTGAGAAATGTTATTGTAGTCGTCAATGGAATCCTTTATAAGTTGGAACAAAGTGTCGTCAACAGTCACTGGCTTGATGCCTGCATTGTCGTTAATTGTCTTGACGTTTACAAGGTCTGGATAAGTCTTGTAGTTGTCAAAAAGTTTGTGAAGTTCTTCATATCTTTCCTTAGCATAAACCAAGTTTTCCTTGGCAAAGCTATCGTCATCAGTGTAGATGGCAATGTGGACTACTGTGTCAAAAGTGTCGTAAAACTCAATTTCTTGCTTGTCCCCATCCTTGTTTACTTCGACAGATGCCACATTTTTGTTTGTATTTAAGTTTTCATTTTTTATGTTTTCGGCCTTCTTGTCCTTGCAGCCAGATAAAATTAAAAGACCGCTAAGGCTTAGTGCCAATAAAGTTTTTTTCATAATATCACCTTTCTCTATAATACCATTTAAGTCGCCGTTTTTTCAACAACTTTAAGCTGGGGAGGTCTGTGGCTTATCTTAATTTTCTTTACATAATATAACTTTTTTCTTCTATAGAATAAATGATTTATCCTTAATGATTTTAATTCGTTATTGGAAATTAAATTTTATATGTCGAGGAAGTCATTATCAAAATTTTTTCTCTCATTTATTGGTCGTTTATAAAAATTTATAAGTCTATCATCCTTCATAATGCCATAAGAACTTATAAGTCTATCTCCCACCATTAGCTTGTGAAAATTTATTGACTTGTTTTCTCTTATAAGTTTATAAAAATTTGCGAACCTCTTATTTCTCACTAAGTCCTAAATATTTATCAGGTCACAAGCTCTTAGGACTTTTTAACTTTTCATCAAATACTTTTCTTTGATTTAGTCCCACCTTCTTACAAGGTCATAAAAAAAGACAGCCCCGCGGACTGTCTCAAAAAATTATTTTTTATTATTCATCTTCTTTTTTTCTCTTAAATCTACCTAATAGAAGTAATAGACCTGATGCAAGACCTGCTGATGCAGTCTCAGCCATAAGACCAGCGTCGCCTGTCTTAGGAGCCTTGTCATCGCCAGCAAGATTAGCTTTGCCAGCCTCATTGCCTACACGACTTGCTTCATCATCTTCTTCTTTTTTAACTTGATCAAGAACTTTAGCTTCTTCAGTTTCTATTTCTTCATCAGCTTCTTTTGCCTTTTCAGCTTCCTTTACCTTTTCAGTTTCAGAAAGCTTAGGATCATTCTCTTTTTCAAGCTTTGGCTTTTCAGGAGATTCTTGTGGTGGATTCTTTGGATCCACACTTGGATTTTCTCCTGGCTTATTAGGTGTATTCTTACCAGGTTCAGATGGAGTGTTTTCCCCTGGTTTGTTAGGAGTATTCTTACCTGGTTCAGATGGTTTGTTAGATTTATCTTTACCTGGTTCTTCATCCCTCGGATTAGAAGGAGTGTTATTTCCTGGCTTCTTAGAATCTTCTTTATCTGGATCTTTTGGATCTTTTGAATCTTCTTTACCTGGGTCTTTGTCTGGATCCTTTGGATCTTCTGGGTTTGATGGATTTGTTGGGTCCACAGGTTTTTCTGAATCTTCAGGATCTACTGGTGGAATTTCACAGACACATTTAGTTCCGACTTTTACAATCTTCTTAACTGGGTCTTTGGTTACTTTTTCTTCCCTAGAAACTTCCTTACTATTTTCTACAGTAATTGTAGTTTCTTTCTCACCAAGTTTACCTTCTTGAACAGTTTCAGTTTTTCCAGCTTCCATTTCAGGATCTTTTATTATTTCAACTTCAAATGGAATATCTGTCGCAACTGTGACTTTACCTTTAGTCTCAGAACCATATTCATACTCTGCATTAGTAGGTTCAGTTCTTTCAACTTTAGTTTCAACCTTACCTGTTTCCTTATTGAAAGTAGTTGTAATAGTTACCTTGCCTGGAGTACCATCTTTAATCTTCTTAACCTATCCAGCCTTTAGTTCAGGATTGTGTTTGTACTCAGTGTTATTAGGAATAGCTTCTTCCTTAACAACTGGTTTGATACCAACTTTAACAACTCTCTTCACAGGGTCTTTAGTTTCTTCCTTGGTTACTAGTTTGTTTTGATCTTTATCATAAGAAGTTGTAATAGTAACTTTTCCTTTTTCGCCTGGAGTTACTTCTTCTTCCTTGCCCATTTCTACATTTTCATCATAGATGTATTCTGTTTCAAATGGCTTTTCAACTTCTTTTACAATAGGTTTGATACCAATCTTAATAACCTTATCTACAGGATCTTTAGTTGTCTTGAATTCGCCTTCTTTAGTTTCTTCTACTTTTCCATCTTTGATTACAAGAGTATTTGTTCTTTCTTGTTCTCCTGGTGTTCCGCCAGTTTCTTCTCTTTGGCCTGCTTCAAGATTTTCGTCATATTCGTATCTAGTTTCGAAAGGAAGTTCTTTCTTTTCTTTTATTTCGTGAGTTCCGTCGTTTGTACCTTCTCCAACTAAAATAACTGCCTTCTTAGCTTGTTTAGTTACTGTTGGTTCAGATGTTTCAGTTACTTTTGAATTAACGATAGTAAGAGTCTTTTCTTGTTCGCCCTTTTCACCCTTTAGTTCATTTCCTTCATCATCTTTGGCATACTTCCATTCGCCCTTCTTAAGTGATGGATCCTTTCTAACTTCAACTTCAAATGGAATTTCTTCCTTAACTTTTTCAGTTCCATTAGTCTTTCCACCGATTTTAACAACTCTGTTTTGACCAGCTTCTTCTGTTTCAGAAGTTACAACCTTCTTTTGATCCTTGTCATAAGATGTTGTGATAGTAACTTTACCATTTTTACCTGGGGTTACTTCTTCAGTTTTACCAGATTCAAGATTTTCATCATAAACATATTCTGTGTTGAATGGTTTTTCTACAACTTTTGTTACTGGTTTTGTACCGATTTTTACAACTCTGTCAGTTGCATCTTTAGTTGTCTTGAATTCGCCTTCTTTAGTTTCAGTTACCTGGCCATCCTTGATTACAAGTGTATTTGTTCTTTCTTGTTCTCCTGGATTTCCTTCTTTGACAACTTCTTGTTGACCAGCATCTAGATTTTCATCGTATTCGATTACTGTTTTATAATCTAAGGCTTTCTTTTCAACTATATCATGAGTACCATCGTTAGTTCCCTTCCCTACTTGGATAAGTGCATCTTCTGCGGCAACTTCTGTTACAGTTGGTTCGCCTTCGACTTTAGAATTTTTGATTGTCCAAGTTGTTGTTTTTGTTCCAACCTTACCTGGTTTTACAATCTTGTATTCGCCTTTTTTAAGTGTATCTACTTCTTCAACCTTATATTTGAATGGTAGTTCTTCCTTGTGTTCTACCTTACCCTCAGTATTTCTACCTACTTTTATAATTCTCTTTTTAGGAGCCTTAGTTTCAGTAAATTCACCATTTTCAGTCTTTGTTACCTTACCATCTTCTATTGTAAGAGTAATATCTCTCTTCTTTTCTCCAGCTTCGCCTTTTTGAATTTCTTTGGTTTCGCCTGGAGCAAGACTGTCGTCAAATTGGATTTCAGTTTCAAATCCTATTTCAACTTTTTCTTCAATCTTGTGAGTTCCGTCATTTACGCCTTCACCAACGTGAATTTCTCTAACTTGTGGCGCTTCTAATTCTTGTTCTTCTTCTTTTGTAATTTTTGAATCTTCGATTGTATAAGTTACTTTCTTAGATCCTTTTTTACCTTCAGTGATGACTTTGATTTCACCTTTTTTAAGATCAGGATCTTTTACTACCTTAGTTTCAAAAGGAATTTCTTCAGTTTTTTCTAATTTTCCATTTGTACCATAAGCCACAAATTGAGCTTCCGTCTTCTTTGTACCAACTTCTAGCTTGCCATCTTCTTCATAATAATGAGCTGTTACTGGTATATTTAGTAGAGCTCCGTCAACTGACTTGCCTTCTTCGGCATTTGGTACAGTAGCAGTAACCTTACCAGTTTTTTCATCTATTGATACATTCCAAACATTACCCTTATCATCTGTATATGTTGGTGAATCAATTGTATACTTACCTGGTCTTCTGTTGTATTTATCTTCTGTATTTAGAATAACATCTGAAGAAAGCACATCTCCTGACTTACCTGCTTTTGCATTATAGCGAGCAGTCATGTTTGCCTTTTCTTCGATTACAAAGTAGGCACTTGCTTCTTTAGTGATGTCTTCGCCTGGTTTTTGCTCATCCACATAGTGGGCCACAACTGGCACTGTAAGTTTTTCACCACCATTAAAAGCTGTAGGGTCTACTGGTTTTGCAGAAACTTGTCCTGACTTTTTATCAACTTTTACAGTCCATTTATTTCCACTATCATCTGTAACCAGTTTATTTCCTTCTTGGTCAGTTTCTAGAGTATCTGGAAGAGTGTAGTGGTCCGGTGGTAGTCTCTTACCATCTTCTGTGACTTTGGCAGCTGAAGTTTGTTCCTTGGTTGGGAAGTTTACTTGGGCGTCGTATTCTGGCTTGATATAAGTTGATTCTTGGACTACAAAGTGGAACCAGTGTACGTCCTTTGACCCGTTTGTGTAGGTGTATTCTATAGGGATAGCTACAAAGTCACCGGCCTTGGCTGATTTTGGTGGAGTGATAGTGAAATTTGCAATATCTCCATCCTTTAGTTCTACCTTCCATTGGTCTTCTTTTGCCTTGCCTTTATTCTCTTTTTCGATAAAGTCCATGATAAGCTTACCAGAAGCTTCTCCCCTGTCTTCAGCAGCATTCATTTCATCAGCTGACTTACCAGTACCACCTGGTTTTTCCGGATCTACAATTCCCACCTTAAATGGCTCGCCTGGTTTTACTGCTGATGATGTTACCTTAGATGTATCATCACCATTGCCATCTTCAAATTTTTGATCGTAGTATCTTGTATCGTCTAGGTTTAGCTTGAAATTACCTATTAGGTTGTAGTGGTCGTAGCGGTCGATGCCCTGCTTATCGATAACTACATCTTTACCCTTGTGATTTATAGTTCCAGAACCTGCCCCTGATCCTGTGTATATTCCTTTTTCACCAAATTCGTCTGGTGTCTCTGCTATTTTTTTAAATTCTTCTGCTGTTCTTGGGCGAGCGAAGAATCTTACATCTAGATTTTGAAGAGCCTTGTAGTCAGGTGTGTTGAAGATTGAGCCTTCATTAATGACTGTCTTGCCGTTTTCGTCTTTTTTTAGGGCTCCTTCTGGCAACTTAACGTGGATATTTCCATTATCTCCAATATAGGCACTGGCTCCCGGGACAATTTTTCCTGTAATAGGATTGTAGACTTGGCCTACTAGTCTTTCTTTGGCATTTTCATCGATATTGTCCACCTTAATGCCGGTATCTATATCTTGACCTTTAACAAAGACCTTTTCATTGTACTGACCATTTAATTTTAATTGCTCAAGCTTGTCATTTTCATTTGGCCATGGATTTACCTTGTAACCTAAAGCGAAACTATCTCCAAAAAACTTAACTCCTGGGTTATCTTTAGTGTAATCATCCTTCATACCAAAGGAAGTAGATGGATTGTCCTTGTTATTAATGTGCTTTAGTGTATCTTCGCTAGCTACGTAGTTTAAATTTCTTTGCACTCCAGCACTGTCCATCGTACTATTCTCTGTTGGTTGGTATGTTACATCAGGAGATTCAGGAGTAAGTTTTTCTCCTTCACCCATCATAGGTTTTTCGCCTACTGGTGCTGGTACACGGCCACCGTCTGTAACAGTAATACTAGTATAGGTTCTTTGACCAGTCTTCTTGTCTATAGTAATTTGGTAACCATATTCAGTCTTACTTGGTGATGTTGAAGATGGGTTTTTAAATTCGAATTTAAAACCGTCTTTTACTTTCTTCTCATCAGTATTGTATTGAGTCTGATTTGGATTTCCAGGTTGGAGGTCCGTTTGCTTATAACGTTCAGATCCATCGTAGTCTTGAATTTGCTTTTCATCATCGCTATAGTTTGGATCTTTTTCTTCTTTAGTAGAAGTTTCCCCTGCTCCTTGAGCCTGAGGAGTTCTTTCTCCTCCTACTTCAAGCTTGTCTTCTTGAGGGTCTTGTCCTTCTGTTGAACTCACTGCTTCATTTTTCTTCTCATCTGAAAATTCAAGTTCATCTGAATCTGAACTTCCTAAATCTGCAGTATTAGTGTCCTCAATAAAAGCTTCTTTTTTATCGTCTTCAAGGCTTGCTGTATCTTCTTTAGCTGCAATAGTTTCTTCAACTTTATCTTTACTAGGTGCTTTATCCATACTACTTTCTACAGCATGTGCAGCATTTTCTGCTGCGACTTCTACATCTGATGCTGCATCTACTTTTACAGACATAGATATTGACATCACTGTCGCCATAGAAAGTACGGCAAAGACTTCTTTACCATTCTTTATTGGGTTCTTCATTCTTATAAAATCTCCTTTTTAAAATATTTTTATAAAACTTATAAATAATAAGTAATTCAAACAATAAAAAATCCGTATAATTTAAGACTTCCAATTTACGGTTATAGTTTACCTCTATTGTCTCGTGTTTTATATTATACCAATTGAATCCCAAATCTAAGCATTTTTACGAAAATTTAATATAATTCCTTTAATTTTTATGGTTTTTTAATAAGTTTATTGTATCTCCTTCTTTTATGTGCCCCGCTATATTAATAAATCATTGTTTTTATTTTTCATCTTTTGAATTTTTGTTTTTTCCTCATTTCCCTATTTCATAAGCTCCAGTTTTTTATGTTAACTTTTTATCCTTTATATGCTTTACTTTAGCTTGCTTAAAATTGTATTTTTATTTTTCCTTTACTTTTCGAAACAACTTTGAGCCTTATTTCTAAACTGCTTGAATTAATATTTTTTTGTAATACGAATTTAATTTTGCATGTAACCGCTAGTGTAAAATTGTTCAAACTAATTTCACATCAAATATTTATTTTTATATTCTATTATTATCATTCCGCAAGATTTTTTCTTACAAATTTTAAGCAATAAAAAAAGTCAGTGGACTGATCCACTGACTCATATCTTATAAAATTTATTTTTCGTAAACTGGTCTCAAGGAATCCATGTATTTTGGATTTCTACCATGTGTTAGGTCTGCGAAAAGTTTTTTAAGTTCTAGACATACCTTGCCTGGCTTGCCATCAGAAACTTTGATGTCGTCAACTTCAACTACTGGGGCAACTTCCATAGCTGTACCTGAGAAGAATACTTCGTCTGCATTGTAAAGTTCTGTTCTCGCAACAGATTTTTCCACACATTCGATTCCAAGTTCTTCTTTTGCAAGTTTCATTACAAGGTCTCTTGTGATTCCTTCTAGGATGTCATCTGATGCTGGAGGAGTCATTAGCTTGCCCTTCTTGTATAGGAAGATATTTTCTCCAGGTCCTTCACATACAAAGCCGTTTCTATTAAGTAATACTGCTTCATCGTAACCATTTTTTGTTGCTTCAAAGGATGCGAGGGCTGAGTTTAGGTAGCCTGCTGTGGCCTTTGTTCTAGGTGGCAACATGTTATCTGCTATTCTAACCCAAGATGATACCTTAACTTTGAAGGCTTCTTTGTCTATATATTTTCCCATAGGTTGTAGGTAGATAACAACGCAGTCATCTTCGTGTCCGTGTAGACTAATGCCAACTGTTTTTCCGTCTTTGTAGGCAATTGGTCTGATGTAAGTTGTTTCTCTAAATCCGTTTTTTCTTAGAAGTTCGATTGTGTAGTCTGCTAATTCTTCTGCTGTGTAGCCTACTTTTAGATTGGCAACTTTTGCTGATTGTAAAAATCTTTCATAGTGTTCTACAAGTTTGAAGGCGTATAATTGTTCATCTTCTTCGTTCCAGTAGGCACGAATTCCTTCGAATACTCCTAGTCCGTAGTTGACAACCTTGGACCTAATGCTTATAGACACCTTTTCTTCTTCTACTATTTCACCATTATAAAATACATATGATTGGTTCATCTTTCTTCCCTCTCTTTAATTTTTATTTATTTTTAAGTTGCTTTTTCTTTATCATGCTACTTAAAAATATTAAATGATATTTTACCACTTTTAAGTGCAAAATTCTAGTATTTTAAAAAAACTTTATTTGTCTTTTTTTTCTTTTTTCAAATTCTTTATTTATAAAATTTTTTTGATTCCATGGATTTATTTTGACCTAGTAATTTTCTTTTTTTAATTTTTACTAGGCTCTATTAGCTTATGAGTCAAAATTTTTTTACTTCCCTATAATTTTTTATAAAGTCCTAGTTCTTTATGACTTGGTCCTAGCTTCCTACTTAATAAATTTATATAGCTTTCTAGTTTTTTAATTTTTCTTTCTTATAACTTCCCCTTTATTTATAAGCCATAAAAACTATCTCATCCCCTAATCTTTTCAAAATCCATAATTCTTTGCAGCAAAAAAGAGACTACATTTTGTAGCCTCTTCTTATAATTAAAATTTAATTTAGATTAAATTTCTGCTTTAATTCTTTGTTCTCTTTCAATAGCTTCGATTAGTTTTGGAACAACTGCGTTGATGTCTCCAACTACTCCTAGGTCTGCTACTTCAAAGATTGCTGCTTCTGGGTCCTTGTTAACAGCTATGATAAGGTCTGAGTCTTCCATACCTGCAACGTGTTGGATTGCTCCAGAGATACCCATTGCGAAGTAAAGTTCTGGTCTAACTGTCTTACCAGTTTGTCCAACTTGGTGATCTTTTGTGATCCAACCAGAGTCTACTGATGCTCTTGATGCAGAGATTTCTGCTTCTAGCTTGTCAGCAAGTTCTTGAAGTGGTTTGAATCCTTCTGGTCCACCGATTCCACGTCCACCAGATACAAGGATCTTAGCTTCTGTGATATCTTTCTTGTGAGATTCTTCTTTTGCAACGTCAAGAATTTTAACATTCATGTCTGCATCTGTGAAGTCAACTTTGAATTCTTCAACTTCGCCTTTTCTTGATGTGTCATTGTCAAGTGCTTGCATTACGCCTGGTCTTACTGTAGCCATTTGTGGTCTAAAGTTTTCACAAACGATAGTAGCCATTAGGTTACCACCAAAGGCAGGTCTTGTCATCATAAGGTTTTTAGAATCTGGATCTATTTCTAGTTTTGTACAGTCTGCTGTAAGTCCTGTGTGAATTCTTGCTGCTAGTCTTGGAGCAAGGTCACGACCTATTGATGATGCACCGTAGATTACTATTTCTGGTTCTTTGTCCTTGATAATTTTTGTTATTGCCTTTGCGTAAGGTTCAGTAACATATTCTTTTAACATAGGATCTTCTACTACGATAACCTTGTCTGCACCGTGTCTAATAAGAACGTCTGCGTGATCTTTTACTTTTTCGCCAAGTAAAACACCAACAACATCTTGTCCTAGGTCGTCAGCAAGTTCTCTTGCTTTTCCTAGAAGTTCTATTCCAACTTTTTCAAGTTTATTGTCTCTTTGTTCTATAAATACAAATACATCTTTACTCATTTTTAAACCCCCAATTAGATAATATACTTTTCTTGAAGTTTAGCAACGATAGCTTGAGCTGCTTCGTCAGCAGTTAAGTCAGTTAAAAGTACGCCCTTACCTTTACCTTGTTTAGGGAAAGATTTTCTAACTTTTGTAGGTGAACCCTTAAGTCCTATGTTTGCCATGTCAAGTTTGTCTTTAATATCTTCTAGACCCCAAACTCTGATTTCTTTTTGGTAAGCTTCAAATACTTTACCAATTGTCATATATCTAGGTTCTGCTAATTCTGCGATTGCAGTAATTAGGCATGGGAATTTAATATTAATTGTGTGGTATCTGTCTTCGAATTGTCTCTTAACTGTGATACCTTTTTTGTCATCATCAAGTTCAAGTTCTTCTACATAAGATACTTGTGGAACTCCAATGTGTTCTGCGATTTGTGGTCCAACTTGTGCTGTATCACCGTCGATTGCTTGTCTACCACAAATGATTAGGTCAAAATCTAGGTGTTGAAGTGCTGCAGTGATTGTACAAGATGTTGCCCATGTATCAGCTCCACCAAAAGCTCTATCAGATACTAAGATTCCTTCGTCAGCGCCCATTGCAAGTGCTTCTCTTAGTGCTTCTTGAGCTTGTGGAGGTCCCATTGATAATACTGTTACGTGGATATCTGGATTTTCATCTTTAAGTCTAAGTGCAACTTCTAGACCTGATTTATCATCAGGGTTTATAATACTTGGCACACCGTCTCTAATAAGTGTATTAGTAACAGGGTCAAGTCTAACTTCATTAGTATCAGGTACTTGTTTAATACATACTACTATATTCATTTATATTACTCCTTCCGATTATTTAACGCCCATCCAGCTAGATACAACCATCTTCATTACTTCAGATGTACCTTCGTAAATTTCTGTGATCTTAGCATCTCTCATCATTCTTTCTATTGGATAGTCACGAGTGTATCCATATCCACCGAATAATTGTAGACATCTTCTAGTAATATCACTAGCTGCATTAGCTGCAAATAGTTTAGCCATTGCTGCAAAGTGTCCATATGGAAGGCCTGCTTGCTTAGCATCTGCTGCTCTATAAACTAATAGTTGAGCTGCTTCTGCAGTTGTCTTCATATCTGCAAGTTCAAATTGAGTGTTTTGGAATTGAGAAATTCTTCTGCCGAATTGTTTTCTTTCAGTAGTGTATTTTACAGTTTCATCAATTGCACCTTCAGCAATTCCTAGTGCTTGAGATGCGATTCCAATTCTACCACCATCAAGTGTCTTCATAGCGATAGCGAATCCCTTACCTTCTCTTCCAAGAAGATTTTCCTTTGGTATTCTACAGTCTTCAAAGATAAGTTCACAAGTTGAAGATCCTCTGATACCCATCTTGTCTTCTGGTTCTCCTACAGAGAAGCCTGGAGTTCCTCTTTCAACTATGAAAGCTGAAATTCCGTGGTTACCCTTAGATCTGTCTGTCATTGCGATTACGATGAATACATCAGCAAATCCAGCGTTTGTGATAAAGATCTTTGAACCGTTAAGTACATATTCGTCTCCATCAAGTACTGCAGTTGTTCTTTGTCCACTTGCGTCAGTACCAGCACCTGGTTCTGTAAGTCCGAAAGCACCAAATTTTTTACCTGCTAGTAAATCTGGTAAGTATTTTTTCTTTTGTTCTTCTGTTCCGTTTTCGTAAATTGGAGCACAGCATAGTGAAGTGTGAGCTGAAACAATTACACCAGTAGTAGCACATTTCTTAGAAAGTTCTTCTACTGCCATAGCATAAGCTAGGTAGTCAGCACCTTGTCCACCGTATTCTTTAGGAAATGGTATTCCAAAGAAACCGTATCTGGCCATTTTTTTAACATTTTCCATAGGAACTTCTTCAGTTGCATCTACATCAGCAGCAACTGGTTCTACTTCATTTTCAGCAAAAGCACGATACATTTGTTGTAATAATAGATGTTCCTTATCCAATTTTAAATCCATTTAAAATCCCCCTAACAATAATTTAAAGAATGTTATTTAATTAACATACGTTATTTCTATTATATCATTATGTCTTTGTTTTTCAAGACTTTCTTTAATTTAAAACTTTTATTTAAAACAATTTCCTCTTTCATAAAAATAAAAACTAATAGTAAGAATATCAGCTTAATTTTGTAAATTTTGTTAACTTGTGAAGTCTTTTAACTTAATAGTTGTTTGTCAAGTACTAAGTCTTTATAAAGTCATGAGACTTTGTGACAAGGTTTTTATAAATTTCATAGCTTATAATTTGTAGTCAAGATCTCTTATTCTGTAATTTCTTCCAAAGAAAAAGTCAGGAGATGCCTGACTAATTTTTTGCAAAATAAAAGGACGGCTAACCGTCCCTATTTTAAATATCTGCCTTAACAACAAGTACAGATTTCTTTGAATGATTTATAACCTTATTTGATACTGAGCCAAGTAGAGTTCTTGAGAAAGCACCAAGTCCCCTGTTACCCATGATAATAAAGTCTACATCTTTTTCGTCTGCGAACTTACAAATTTGTTCGCCAGGATTGCCTGAAGTGTAAAAAGTTTCCACATTGTATGGGTAACCATTTAAATCACTTTCTGCATCCTTAAGTATCATCTCAGCTCTCTCAACATTTGCCTTGTCAATTTCAAGTGTGAAGTTGAAGTTTGCTGGATATTGCTCAAAAATAGAAGTTTCAGGTGTCACTGTAAGGATAAGTAGTTCAGCACCTAGCTTTTCTCCCATGTCTCTTGCGACGTCGATTGATTTTTTTGAAGACTTTGATCCGTCAATTGGTACTAATATTTTCATCTTTTACCTCCTATTTATTTAATATATTTTTTCTATTTATATTATACCCTAAGAAGAGAAGATTTAACACATCAAATTACTTCTTTATAAATTTAAAGTGCAATGATTTTGTTTTTCCTTATAAAGTTTTATTAAGTAATACTTTTTATAGCTTTGTTTTTATTTGCTAAGTCCTATCATCTTTCAGCTTCGTAATTTTTCATTAAGTCCTATCATCTTACAGTTTCATAATTTTTCATTAAGTCCTATTATCCTACAGCTTTATATTCTTTCATCAAGTTATATTATCTTTCAACTTTATCTTATTTCATTAAGTTCTATTATCTTACAACTTCCTAAGTTTTTATCAAGCTATAAGATTTTATGACTTTCCTTCCTTTCACTAAGTAGAAATTTTATGCAAAGCCCTGAGATTTTAATTCACAAAGACTTATAAAAAAGTTTGACAAATATAATAAATAGATTTATTATTAAGCCAAGTGACAAGGTGTCACTTTGGAGGTAACATGGCAAAACAAACTTTTAATAACTTAGACGAAAAGAGAAAAGAAGAAATTTATAAGAAGCTCAAGGAATACTTCGAGGAAGAAGACCTCAAAAAGATCAGCGTATCGGGCATTGTAAAAAAACTTGATATAGCAAGGGGATCCTTCTACCAATATTTTGAGAGCCTGGAGGACTGCTATGACAGTCTCTTGCAAAGGGAAACTGGTCAGGTCCACCACAAGTTTTATTTTCTCTACAAGGAAAACAAGAGCGACCTCGAGAAAACTCTTTGGACCTACAGAGATTATTTAGCAGAAGAACTCTACGACAAAAATTTAAAAAACTTGTACGTGGCAAAATTTTTCTTGTTTGAAGATTCCTTTGTCTCTCATGGCAAAAACTTTTTGATGAAAAACTTGTCAAAGGAAAACTACCACCGCATGGTCTTCACCATGGCAATCTTCCACCAGCTTCTAAAGGAGTCCATAACGAGAGACTATTCAAAGGAAGAATTTTTAGAAGTGTGTGACACCTACATCAAATGGTTGTTAGGAGGTATAAATAATGAATCAATTTGAAATTTTTTTTGACGGACTTTATCTAAGTCTAGTCATCTTTCTCGGCATAAGAATGCTTTTGATAAATCACGAGGACAGCAAGACTCTTGGAGCTATGACCCTACTACTTGGACTCGGCGACTCCTTCCACCTAGTCCCAAGAATTATTGCCAACGTCATGGAAAATGGCTTTGTTCTTAATTCAACTTCACTCTTTATTGGGACTAGGGTTTCTTCTATTACAATGTCAGTCTTTTATCTCTTGTTTTACTTCTACATCAAGAAAACAAAGGACTTAAAGAATAAGGGACTTGATCTCACAATGCTTGGCCTCTTTGTGGCAAGACTTGTTACAGTTCTCATGTCCTTTAAGAGTGACGCCAAGATGGATCTAATTTCAAACCTTCCTTTTGTTATCATGGGAGTGATTGACATTGTCCTCTTGTTTAAGAATAGAAATCTTAAGGCATTTAAGGGACTTTACATCTACGTCTTCTTTAGCTTCCTCTTCTACATCCCAGTAGTTTTATTTAAAAAAACTCATCCAAGTGTTGGGATGCTTATGATGCCAAAGACTGTCATGTATGTCTTAATTGTCCTAAAGCTTTACAAAAATTTGCAAAGGGACTTTGTCAAGAGGGACCTAATGGAGTATGCCTTCGCCTATCTCCTTTCAGGAATTTTAGTTGGAGCAACTTACAGGGAATTGAGCAAGGTCTTTGATGTGACAAAGTATATGTCTCTTGCCCACACCCACTTAATTGTTTTGGGCTTTATCCTTCCAGGTCTTTTCTATCTCTTTATAAAGAATTCAGACCTTTCCGATGAAAAAATTAAAAAATTATTTAACATTTATAATTTTGGAATTTACTTGGCCTTCACTTCAATGATTATTCATGGCCTCGTGGATTCACACATGCCAATGGGGCTAACTGAGATCGGACTAATTTCTATTAGCGGCATTGGTCACATTCTTCTCACAATTTCCATTATCCTCCTTGGCACAAGTGCCTTGAGGTCAAGGGAAGTCAAAGCAGCTTAATAAATAAAAATAATCTGTTGGGAGACCAGCAGATTTTTTTGTGGCATTTTGCATTGGCTTATAGCTTTCTATTATAATTTTCAACTCTTCTATTCACTTAATTTTCTCTCAAAATTTTTAGTTCACTTTGTAAGGACAAAAAATAAGACGGCATAAGCCGTCCTACTTATATTTTAATTTATTGCCAAACACTTACGTCTTCAGCCTTGTCGCCCTTAACTGCATTGTGTCCATTAGAAGCATCTATGATTTCATAGTATGCCCAGTGGCTCATTGGCACGTCAGAGAATTTTCTCAAGCTGCTTGTATTTACATTTGCAAAAGAAGTTGCCTTAGTGTTTCTTCCAAATACAGAGTTTAGAACTGTAACAGCTTCAGCTCTTGTAAGTTTTTGATCTGGTTTAAATGTTCCATCAGGGAAGCCCTTGATTGTCTTGTTGCCATAAAGTTGGTCAATTGCATTAGATGCCCAGTGACCCTTTACATCCTTGAAGTTTGAAGATCCTGGATAACCATCTTTAACAAATACAGCAATCATTTGTGCAAATTCTGCCCTAGTGATTCCTTGGTTAGGTTTAAATGTTCCATCAGAGTAACCACTGATGAAGCCCTTAGATACTGCAAAGTTGATTTCATCAGAATACCATTTGTTGTTGGCATCCTTAAACTTAGTAGTTGGGTTCTTAGGAAGTTCTTTTCCATTGTTAACAAGGCTTACAAACATCCTAACAGCTTCTGCTCTTGTAACTTCCTTGCCAGGTTTAAATGTTCCATCAGGATAGCCTGCTATATAAGAAGGTGAGTTTACTTCAGCAGTAGCCTTTGCTTCTTGACCTGCTATCTTAACTTCAGTAGACCTAGAAATTTTTCCAGATTCCTTAGCTTCAACCTTAATAGTTTCGCCTGCTACTAGGGCTCTGTTAAGACTGATGTTGTAAATACCAGTTGAGCCTGCAGTTGTTCCACCAAGTCTCACACCATTTGCATCATAAACTGTAACATCTGCATAAGGGCCTGCGTTACCTCTTACAAAGCTTGCGCCTGCAGAAAGTGCATTTACAACTGGAATCATTGAGTAAGTAGAATCACTTGTAGAAGTTCCATTTACATAGTATTCAAGACTTCTTGAAGTTGAAACGTATGGAGAGTTCCAAGTTACATTGAAGTAACCATCAGAATCTATTTTACTAGATCCTAGATAAGTTCCATCGTCATAAACATAAACAGTTCTGTTCTTGTAGCCCTTTAGGTAACCAGATGCTGAATAGTTAGTTCTTGAGATATCAGTTGGATAAACTCTAGCGTCGTATCTGTTGTACCACCAGTCACGTCCATAGTATCTACCATTGTTGTAATAGTATCCGTCTTTCCAAAGATTCTTTTCTGCTGAGTAGAAGCCATCTTTTTCTGCAACTAAGTCAGCCTTGTAGTCTCTATATCTCTTATAATAATCTGAGTACCAAATATAATTTCTCTTGCCATCCTTAATGTAGTAGTAATCTCCGTCAGAGTCTCTACGAACTTCGTAGCCATTATAGTAGCGGTCTCCATATCTATAATAGTAGTCATCGTCGTAATAGTATTTATAGTCATCGTAGTATTTACCTAGATAAACTTTAAATCTACCATCAGAATCAGTTTCATCATTATAAGTTGTTTTTGATTCGTCAATCTTTAGGGTAACTGTAGCATCTTTAACAGCTTTTCCCTTAGAAGTAACCTTACCAGTTACATAATTTCCATCATATTCAATGTCAGAAATATAAAGATTTTCCTTAGCTGGAACATTCTTTTCCCATATTGCTGTAAAAGTAACGTCTTCTGTAACTGTGTATGGAAATATAGGAATTATTTGTTTCTTTGACCAACCTTTAAAAGTATATCCTTCTTTAGTAGGATTTTCAGGTTTATCTGTATTTTTTACAGTCTTACCTTCCTCTACTTCAAAAGATTTTAAAACTTTATCTTCATCTTTAAATTTTACAGTAAACTTTTTAGCTTTTTTAGTATATTTAGCATAAACTGTTGTTGGACTATTAATAGTTTCTTCTTTATTAAATCCAGTAGTTAAACTTTCATCAGCATACCATCCACCAAATTCATAACCATCTTCATCTGGTGCATTAAATTTTTCTGCTGGAATCTTTTCCCCTTTTTCAACTTTTGTTGAGTCATCTAAAGTTTTTTTCGAATTTTCTTTTCCTTTTTCAACTAATACAGCCACGAAAGTAACAGTAACTTCCTTTTCTTCTTTTTTGTCTTCTTTTTTGTCTTCTTTTTTGTCTTCTTTTTTGTCTTCTTCTGTTAGTTCAGCTGGTTTAGTTTCATCTTTTTCTTGTGCTACTGCAACTGGAGTGTTCACTTCAGATAATTCTAGTTTTTCACTTTCATCATCTGCAAATACATTAAATGGTATTGAGGTTACCATTACTCCTGCGAGCAATAGTCCTAATATTTTCTTGTTTCTCATAAGTTTCCTCCTATCTAAATATTTTCGTCAAAACATTTTCCTTAAACCTATTATACCCAAAACAATGGAAAATACATTATAATTTACAATTTTTTAATAAATTTAATTCTTTTGTAATATTGGGAAGGCAAACCTATACAAGTATATTCTTTGCATTAACTTTTCGTGAAGTCATAAAAATTTATCGAGACTTTCTCCCTAGTAAATCAAAAATAATTTTTCATAAGCTAGGACTTAATAAAAAATAAAAATTTATTAATCACAAGACACTAAAAAATACAAATAAAAAAGGCAATCCTGAGATTGCCTAAAATATTTTATAAATTTTTACTTCTTAATAGCTTACCAAACACTCACAAGTAACATTGATATGTCGTCAACTTGTGGGCTATCTGTAAACTCTTCTAATTCATTATTTATCTTATCAAGTATATCGCTGTTGTAATTGGAAACTATGTCCAAGACTCTCTTGTGACCAAAGGCTTCCTTGTCTGGGTTCCTCGCTTCTTCAACTCCATCAGTCATAAAGAGGAGGTAGTCGCCAGCGTAAAGTTTTATTTCCTTCTCTTCGTAGTCCGGCTTGGCGAAAAATCTTGAGATTGGATAGCCTCTTGACTCAAGACTTAGGGCCTCCCTATCTCTAACTCTTAGGGGCAAGGGCAAGTGTCCTGCGTTGGAGAAGGTGAAACTTCTCTTCTTTAAATTATAAACTCCATAAAAACATGTGAAGTAATTTTCGATCTCAAGCTTTAAACCTGTGAACCTCTTGCAAAGTTCTGTCAAAGTTTTCTTTGGAGAATTTTGGACTGATTTGTCAAGGGTCCTCACCATGGACTTAATAAACATTGTTACCATAGAGGCTGCGAAGCCGTGACCTACTGAGTCTGCGATGTACATTCCTATGTTATCATCATCTATTTGGAAGACATCAAACATGTCTCCGCTTAAAATTGTTGAAGGTTTGTAAAGGTAGTTGACCTTTAAGTTTTTTATGAAGCCCTTGTCTGGAAGGACCTTCTTTTGTATTAGGGAAGCTGCATTTGTTTCGTTGGTCATGAACCTATTCTTGTCTATGAGTTCCTTTTGGAGTTTCCTTGCCATAGTCACGTTCCTAAAAACTTCTACAACGCCAAGGATTTCTCCCTTCTTGTTAATTATTGGCGAGCACTTAACAGAAAAGACCATGCTCCCAATATTTTCTTCCCTTTGGATGACTTCGCCACTCATTAGGGCTCTCCTGGTGATCTCTGGATCAAAGAGGTCTTCCCCAAGTATGCAGACTTTTTTATCTGGATCGTAACCCAAGAGGTCTTCCATGGCCTTGTTAACAAATACAACTTTTTCCTTATAGTCTAGGACCCTAACAAGGTCCGCAATGGCATTTAGAACTTGAAAGTCTACATTTTCATCAATTTTTTCTCTTTCCATTTTGTCTACCATGAGTCACCATCCTTTCACTAATGTTTTCAGTATAACAAATGAAGTCCCACTAAACAATTATCTTCTTGGCTTTGGACCATAGTATTGGTAGTAGTAGGTCTTTAGTCTTCCGTTGTATAATTTTCTGTTTCTATCGGCTTTTTTGCCAAAGTTTTTCTCGAAGTTTTCGTTGGCTGTGATTATATAATAGGACCAAGTCTTTAATGATCTTGCAAGTTCTCCAAGCTCCTTGTTGAGCTCGTCTACATCTTCTTTTCCAATTCTCTCTCCATAAGGTGGGTTAGTTATTATAACTCCGTAGTCGTCTGGAAGGTCCAAGTCCCTTATGTCCTTTTGGAAGAAGGAAATGTCCTCATCTAGTCCCAAGATTTCTGCGTTTGCCTTGGCGATTTGGATGGCCTTGTGGGAGACGTCTGATGCAAGAATTTCTAATTTTTCATCGTAGTTTATTTCTGAGTAGCACTTCTTCTTTTCTTCTTTATAAATGTCTTCGTCAAAGAATTTAAATTTCACAAAGTCGAAGTCTCTCATAAGTCCTGGTGCAATATTTTTTTCTATCATGGCTGCTTCTATAGGAATTGTGCCTGATCCACAGAAGGGGTCTGCTAAAATTCTGTCCTTATTCCAAAAAGTTAATTTAACAAGAGATGCTGCAATAGTTTCTGAGAGTGGCGCCTTGTAGTTTACTTCTCTGTAGCCCCTCTTGTGAAGTCCGTCGCCTGATGTGTCCATGGTAATTTCTGCAACGTCATTTAAAAGTGACACTTCTATCTTAACTCTTGGACCAGACTTTTCGAACCAGGAGACCTTGTATTTCATTTTTAATTTTTCGATTATTGCCTTTTCTGTAATTCTTTGGCAGTCGGAGATAGAAAATAGTTTTGACTTCCTACTCCTTCCCTGGATGATGAACTGGTCATCTTCTGCGATGTAGTCCCACCACCTTATCTCGAAGACCTTGTCAAATAATTCTTCAAAGGTCTCTGCCCTAAAGGAGTCGATTAATAGTAAGACTCTCTCTGCCGTCCTAAGTCTTAAATTTAAAATGGCAATGTCCTTTAGTTGGCAAGATATTTTTATTTTTCCATCGCTAACTTCTAAGTCTTCGTAGCCAAGGTCTAGGAGTTCTCTTTTTGTAACTGCCTCAAGCCCCATGTTAGTAGTTGCGATTAATTTTATGTTTTCCATTTTACACCTCGCTTCCATTATACTAAATATGAAAATATTTTTCCTTACTTTAAAATCAATGTGATAATTTATTTAATTAGGGTATAATAGACTTGTAAAATATTTATTGGGGGTAATATAAAATGAAATTAACTGAAACAGTACAAACTGCTGATTGGAAAGCTGAAAAGCACGTTCCTGTAATCCACGTTGAAAGAGCTGATGGTCTTCTAAAGATTAAGGCTTTAGTTGGAGAAGAAATCGAACATCCTAACACACTTGAACACCACATCGCTTGGATCAAAGTATTCTTCAAACCTGAAGGAGAAAAATTCCCAGTTGAAGTTGGTTTTTATGAATTTGCTGCTCACGGCGAAGCAGACCTATTCACAGTTCCATGTGTTGAAGCAGCAGTTAAGACTGACAAGGGCGGCGAAGTTTACGCTCTAAGCTACTGTAACATCCACGGACTTTGGGAAAACTCAGTAGAAGCTTAAGTTTAATATAAAAGGGCTATGAAGTTATCATAGCTCTTTTTTCTTGCAATTTTTTTTTATTTTTATTTAAAATTTTAAAAGTCCCAAGAATTCAAATCCATCCTCGCAAGCCCTTTTGAAAATCCAAAATTATTCACGAGATAAGAATTTAAATTCATTACTAGCAAATTATAAAATTTCAAAATCCAATAATAAAAAAAGACGAGCCTAAGCTCGCCCAATTTAAAAAATTTTATTTTATAAATAGTGAATTGATATCTATATCCTTATCAATCATCTTTGTATCAAGCATAAAGTTCTTTGTTCTCTCGAAGCCTTCCTTGTCCTTGTCGGTAATTTCTGTTGAGAAGTCGTACATCTTATACATTGTATCGTAAGCTTCTTCGTCAATAGATAGGGTCTTCATAACAAGGTCCCTTGTTTCCTTTTCATTGTTTGCCATGTAGTCGGCAATCTCTTTTTGTCCTTCCATTAACTTGTCGATTACATCCTTGTGTTCATTGTAGAATTTTTCAGATGTTGCAACACAAATTATTGCATCTATTAAGCCCTTACCATTTGTCACTTCGTGCTTACCTGACTTCACAGCCTTATAGCCTGCTGGTCCACCTAACATTGCAACATCAATTGCACCTGATTCAAGAGCAGCTGCTGCATCTGGAATTGACATGTTAAGATACTCTACATCATCAATTGACATGTTAGCTTGTTTTAAATAAGCAACTAAAAGTTCGTGTAGGTTTGTTCCTGTAGGTCCAGCAATTTTTTTGCCCCTTAGTGACTCAGGACTTGTTAGACTTGCATCCTTTGAATAAAGTCCAAAGGCTTCAGGTGCTCTTGAGTACATATTTAAAACCTTTAGGTCAACTCCATTTGCCTTTGCAAGAATTGCAGATGATCCACCTAGGGCGTATAAAACATCAACATCTCCTGATGCAAGTGCTTGAGTTTGGTCTGCTCCACTTGTTATTTCCTTGTAGTTTACCTTTACTCCTGGCATAGCCTTTTCGAAGATTCCCATTTCCTTTTCAACTATTGAAGGCACATTAAGTGGTGATGTTACATAAGTTATGTTTAATTCATTTAGGGATAATTTGTCACCCTTGTCTTCTTCCTTCTTGTTGTCACTCTTGCCGCCACATCCTGCAAGTAAAAGTAGTGACATTAAAACTAATCCTATCTTAGCTAATTTTTTCATTTTTTTCTCCTTTAATTAACTCGTTAAAATGTTCCTTTAATTCATCGCTTTTCATTTTTCTATCTTCAAGATAAAAGTCGTCAATGATTTTGCCCTGCTTCATTATTAATATCCTAGTCCCCATCACAAGTGCCTCTTCTATGGAGTGGGTTACAAAAAGAAATCCAACTTTTTCCTCTTGGAAGAGATTTAAAAGTTCCTTTTGCATTTCTTTTCTTGTAAATCCATCTATAGATGCAAAGGGCTCGTCCATTAATAGATAATCTTTTTTTGCAACTAGGGCTCTGGCTATGCTGACCCTACTCTGCATTCCACCAGAAAGTTGTGAAGGATAGGCTCCTTCAAATCCAGCAAGTTTTATTTTTTTTATCCACTCATCAACAAGCTTGTCATCCCTTTTGTTTTTGAGAGAAAACTCTATATTTTCTCTTACATTCTTCCAAGGGAAGAGTCTTGGGTTTTGGAAGACCATGGAGGTGGAAAGCTTATTGGTCATGATCTCGCCTGATGAAACTTCTTCAAGTCCAGAAATTAATTTCAAAAGGGTTGACTTGCCACAGCCTGACTCCCCAATTAAAACTGTCCTCTCATTGGGCTTGAGTTCTAAGTTTAAATTTTTTATGACTTGGATCTCTTCATTATTAAGCATATAATTTTTGCAAACATCTTTAAGAATTATACCATTCATTGCGAAGATCTCCCTTTAAGCACCTAGTTGCTATCTTAACAAAAATAAAGTCTGTCAAGTATCCTATGCAACCTATCATAATTATGCCAACTATTACCCTGTCTATGCGAGACATCTGCCTTGCAAAGTTTATCATATAGCCAAGTCCACTTGACGCTGCAATCATCTCTGCAGCTATAATGGACCTCCAACTGTATCCCAAGGCAATTCTCATTCCTACAAAAATATCCTTTAGGGCACAGGGGATAGAAATTTTTATAAATTTCTCAAATTTGTTGTAGGAAAACACGTCGCCAACCTCTAAGAGGTCGGGGTCAACTACCATAAATCCCTTTTGTATATTTAAGAATAAGGGGAAGAAGGATGCAAGAACAATGATAACAGTTTTTGTTCCTTCTCCAATCCCAATCCACAATATAAGTATGGGGATAAGACTAAGGGGCGGAACATTTTTTAAAAACTCAAAAATCCCCTCAAAGTATATGCTAGTCTTGGGATAAATTAAAAATAAGCTTGCAAAAAAACTTGCAAGTATAAAGGCTATTGTAAATCCTGTGAAGACTCTCTTGAGACTAATTAAGATATCTCTGAATATTGATCCGTCTAAAAACATTTCCCGACCTGTGACCAATACCCTTCCTGGTGATGGAAGTACGTATTCACTCCATATATTCATCATGGAAAGAGCCTGCCACAAAATAATAATTATAATAAATATTAAAGATTTTTTTATTCCCTTAGTCATTTATTATTCCTCTCCTTGTGACCTTCTCTTTGGAAAATAAAATTAAGTTCAACTTGCTTTAAGTTGCCTTAAAATTTTCCCCTCACTCATTGAATACTACTTCCTAATTATTTGTGATTTGATAATTAGTATCATGAAAATGATAATATATTTTCCACTTTAAATGTATAAACTTTACAAAAAAACTATTTAAGATTCTTTCTCCTAAATAGCTTTTTATTTTTATTTAATTCTTATAGGCAGGCCTTATAAATTTCTAGGACGTCATCCTTTGTAAGTTCAACTACGCCTTTTATTGTTCCACCAGCGTGTCTTGCTGCAGCTTCAGCCATGGCTTCTAATTTTTCATCATCAATTCCAACTTCTCCAAGTGTCATTGGAATACACATATCTTGTTCAAAGAAGGCGTGAAGGTTTGCTATTGCCTTCTTAGCATCATTCATCTTGTTATCAGATGGTGCAATGTTAAATACGTTTATACCAAAGTCCCTAATCATGTCTACAGTTTCATCATTTAAGATGTGGTTCAAGAATCTTGGTGTCAAGATAGCAAGCCCAATTCCATGAGTTATATCGTAGAAGGCAGAAAGTTCATGTTCCATTGCGTGAACTGACCAGGCTGTTGCCTTGCCTGTTGAAAGTAGTCCATTGATTGCCCAAGATGAAGCCCACATAATGTTTGCTCTCGCTTCATAATTTTCTGGATCTTCCATGGCTATTGGTCCGTAGTGGATACAAGTTTTTAAGATTCCTTCAGCAAGTCTATTTTGCATGTAAGCTCCGTCACCAAGAGTGAAATAATTTTCCATAGTGTGGCTCATAATGTCAGCTATACCTGCCGCAGTGTGCTTAGCATTTACAGAATAAGTTGTCTCTGGATTCAATATTGAAAACTTTGGAAGAGTGTAAGCTGAACCAAAGCCTAACTTTTGATTTGTCTCTAAGTTTGTTATAACTCCACCTGCATCCATCTCTGAACCTGTCGCTGCAAGAGTCAAGATAGTTCCAATTGGAAGTGCCTTTTCGATTTTTGCCTTCTTAATTACAATGTCCCAAGGATCGCAGTCAAGGTAGACTGCTCCTGCAACTAATTTTGAAAGGTCGATTACAGATCCGCCACCAACTGCCAAGATGAAGTCAAGGTCATTTTCTCTTACAATCTTTACTCCTTCTCTTGCTGAGTCAACTCTTGGATTTGGTTCTATGCCAGCAAGTTCCTTGTAAAAGATGTCATTATCTTCAAAAATCTTTACAACTTCATCGTAAAGACCACTTTTCTTAATTGAGCCTCCCCCATAGGCAAGTAAAACTCTTGACCCATATTTTTTTATTTCAGAAGCTAAGTTTTTCATTTGGTCTCTTCCAAAAAGAATTTTCGTGCTTACATTAAATATAAAATCTTTCATAATTCCTCCTAGTTTTTAAACTGTGAATTGTAAAGTTCTGCATAAATTCCATCTCTTGCAAGAAGTTCCTTGTGATTTCCTTTTTCCACAATGTCGCCCTTATCTAGGACCAAAATCATATCGGAGTTCACAATAGTGGAAAGTCTGTGGGCAATGACAAAGTTTGTTCTTTCCTTTAAAAGATTCTTCATGGCTTTTTGAATTAAAGCCTCTGTCCTGGTATCTACTGATGAAGTTGCCTCGTCTAAGATTAAAATTTCTGGATCAGACAAGAGGGCCCTTGCAATTGTAAGAAGCTGTCTCTGTCCTTGAGAAATATTTGATGCCTCTTCATTTAAGACTGTGTCGTAGCCCCTTGGAAGCTTCTCAATAAAGGAGTGGCAGTAGGCCTTCTTAGCTGCTTCGATTACCTCTTCTCTTGTGGCATCTTGCCTGCCATAGAGAATGTTGTCGTAAATTGTCCCCCTAAAGAGCCAAGAGTCTTGAAGGACCATACCAAATAGGGACCTCAAGTTCTTCCTTGAGACATCATTAATGTCTACTCCATTTATTTTAATACTTCCCCTATCAATATCATAAAACCTCATTAAAAGATTTACAATAGTTGTCTTGCCGGCTCCAGTGGACCCAACAATGGCAACAGTTTTGTTTTTTTCAACCTGAAGGTTTAAGTTGTTAATGACAGGAGTCTTCTTGTCGTAGGAAAAATAAACTTCATCAAAGGCAATATCTTCCACTGGTCTTTTTATTTCCTCTGTAACAATTTCTTCTTCTGGCTCTTGGTCTAGAAATTCAAAAATTCTTTCAGCAGCAGCAAGAGATGCTTGAAAGATTGAAGCCATCTCTGCCAACTGCTCTATTGGGTTTGCCAGTCTCCTAACGTATTGGATAACTGCCTGGATGTCCCCAACAAATAATTTACCAGATAGGACTAGGAGGCCACCAACAATAGAAAGCATTACATAGCCAAGGTTGGAAATAAAGGTCATAATTGGCAGCATGATCCCCGTCATAAAGGACGCACGGTAGCTAACCTCATAGAGGTTTTCATTTATGTCCAAGAATTCTCTCTCAGCCCTTCCTTCATAATTAAAGGCCTTGATGAGTTCTGATCCTGAGAAGTTTTCTTCAACAAAGCCAACCATGGACCCAAGCCCTTGTGACTTTCTCCTAAAATATCCCTGAGACTTCTTTGAAATAAATTTCGTAGAAAAGTAAGTCATGGGTAGGGTAAATAAAAATACCAAGGTCAAAATTGGAGAAATTTTTATCATAACTGTCAAAATTCCCACGATTAATACAATTGAAGAAAGGATTGATGAAATTGTCTGTTGCAAGTTCTTGCCAAGAGTCTCAACATCGTTGGTCATCCTGGACAAGAGGTCCCCTGTCTTATTTTTATCGTAATAAGAAGTTGGTATGTACTTTACCTTTTCAGAAATTTCTCTCCTGAACTTTGCAATTAAGTCTTGGGTTACATCTACTAAAATCCTTCCCCTGAAAAATTCAAAAACTCCTTGTAAGAGGTAAACCACCGCAAGAATGATGCAAATCTTTATAACATAATCGAAGTCAATCCTCGTATTCATTTTTATATTTTCAAAAATTCTCGTTGTGATATTCCCCATGAGTTTTGGAGAAAAAATTTCAAAAATTGATGAGCCAATTGTGAGAAAAATTGCAAGGAAGAGAAAGAACTTATAGGCTTTTAAATATGAAATTATCCTCAAAAGTGTGTTGTTATTCTTCTTCATAAGCTTGCCCCTGACTAATTGCGATTTCCCTATAAACTTCGTTGGTCTTCATTAGGTCTTGGTGATTTCCATAGCCTGCCACCCTGCCATCTTCTAAGACTAAAATCTTATCTGCATTTAAAATTGTGGCCACCCTTTGGGCAACAACAATTACAATCTTATCTTCAAGCCTCTTCTTCAAAAGCTGTCTAAGCTCGTAGTCCGTCTTATAATCAAGAGCCGAGAAGGAGTCATCAAAGAGGTAGACTGATGCATCACGAGTAAGAGCTCTCGCTATAGCAAGTCTTTGCCTTTGACCACCTGAAAGGTTCCTTCCAGCCCTAGAAATTTTCTTTTCCAAAGGCTTGTCACCTAAAAATTCATGAGCTCTGGCATTTTTTAAGGACGCTATCATTTTTTCATCCTCAGCATCTTCCTTGGCATAGGATAAGTTTTCTGCAACAGTTTTAGAGAAAAAGAAATTTTCTTGTGGCACATAGGAAATTTTGTCCCTGACTTCATAATTATTTAAAGTCTTTATATCTCTTCCATTTAAGAAGAGCTCTCCATCACCTGGCTCGTAAAATTGAAGTAAAAGTCTTAAGAGACTTGATTTACCTGAACCAGTTCCCCCAATGATGCCCAGAGTTTCTCCCTTCTTCACGTCAAAGCTTATGTCATTTAAAACCCTTTGAGAGGCATCGGGATAAGCAAAAGAAAGATTTTTCGCCTCAATCTCATAAATATCTCCAGATATTTTTTTATCGCCACCAGTTTTTGTAGATTTGTATTCCAAGACTTCGTTGATCCTCTCCATAGAAGCAAAGGTCCTTGGAAGAAGTGATAAGAGAAAACTCATCATTATTATGGCAGATAAAACTTGGGTGATGTATTGGATGAAGGCCATTAGGTCCCCTATCCCCATCTCCCTTATGTCGATGAGCTTAGCACCAAAGTAGAGGACAAAAATAATTCCAAAATTTAAAATTGTCCCCAACATAGGTCTCACGTTGACAAGAAGCTTGTTAACCTTAGCTGCCATTTCTTGATAAGAAAGATTAGCTTCGTCAAAAATTTTTTCCTCGTAAGTATCCTTGGAGAAGGCTCTTATAACTCTGAGACCAGTTAGTCTCCTCCTAAAAAGTTCATTTAACTTGTCCAGCCTTCTCTGCAAAATTGGAAAATAAGGAAGGCCCTTCTTAAAGACAAAGTAAATCCCAATTCCAATAAAGGGAATTGTAATGGGAAAGACTGCCGACAACTTGACGTTAGTTGAAAGCGCCATGATGAGTCCACCAATAAACATAAGTGGACCCCTAACAAGAGGTCTAAGTCCCATTAATACCATTTGCTCAACTTGGTTGACGTCATCAGTTGTCCTTGTGATGAGAGATGAAATAGAAAAGTGTTCCACATCATCGAAACTCAGATAATTAATTTTTTTAAAAAGTTTGTACCTTAGATCTCGGGAGAAGGCCATAGTAGTCTTAGAAGAATGATAGGCAGCAGAAGCCCTGCACAAAACAGTAAAAATCACGACAATAATCATGACGCCACCAATCTTTAAAACATAATCAGTATCTCCATAGGCAACCCCCTTATCAATTACAAGACTCATGAGCTTGGGTAGAAAAAGTTCACCAAGCGCATTGCCAAAGGTAAGAAGGATGACAACAACAATTCTTAATTTATATTTATTTAATCCCTTGTATATATTCATAATTCCTCCGTTATTTCATTCTAACATATAGGATTTTTAAAATAAAATCAGTGAACAAGTCAAAGACTTGCTATAATGAAGGAGAGGTGATAGGAATGGAAAAAAATCCAATACCACAAGGAAGATACTTGCCAGCCAAGAAGTCTAATGGATTCATCTACTCAGCAGGTATGACACCAAGACTTGATGGCAAATTAATCTTAGAAGGAAAAGTCACAAGCGACAAAGAAATTTCTTTTTATCAAGAAGCTGTAGTCCAAGCAACAAAAAATGCTCTAACAGCAATAAAAAATACTTTAGAAGAGGGCGAAGTCTTAGAAGAAATAATTAATATGACAGTCTATGTAAACGCCGAAGAAGGATTCACAGCCCACTCAAAGATAGCAGACCTAGGATCAAACTATCTCTTCGAAGTTCTAGGAGAAAAAGGCATCTCCCCAAGAGCAGCCCTAGGCGTAAAGACCCTACCAGGCAACGCCCCAGTAGAAATCCAACTCGTAGCAAGTTATAAGTAGCTTTAAAATTTTAAACCACCTATGCAAGGTGGTTTATTTTTGTTTAAAAGTTTGCACAAAAAAGAGGGAGCATTAACTCCCTCTAATTTTTTATTTATTTAAGATTTGTAACCCAAGGATTAGTCAAGAATCTTTGATACTACTCCTGATGCTACAGTTCTTCCACCTTCACGAATTGCGAATCTTAGTCCTTCGTCCATTGCGATTGGTGTGATTAGTGTTACTGTGAATGTTGAGTTGTCTCCTGGCATTACCATTTCTACTCCGTCTGCTAGTTGGATGT
>OHAU01000433.1_pt1 | contig 59534 bp, 50 predicted proteins | sample 1577181 | NCBI WGS metagenome assembly OHAU01 (sample SAMEA3541472, study PRJEB24748) | human gut metagenome | biome: human gut; feature: human-associated habitat; material: faeces | place: China | collected 2012 | reverse complement strand
ATTTTATCAGAAAGCTATGAATCTTTTTTAGTTGCACTTAGATTATAAATTCAAGGCAAAAAATTAGCGTTGGGAGAGAATTTTTTCTCTCACCAACGCTAAATATTATACAACCTTGAAAACACAATTTCTCCGTGTTCAGATACAATGACACATGCTCCCGGAACACTTTTACCTATATATGCATCTGCAATTTTATCAAAAGCAGTTTCGTAATTGTCGGTTACTTCCCCAGCAAGAATAAAGGAATATGGAAATAAAACGCAAAAGGCAAAAGCAATGAAACAGCTCAAAAAGAAAATTTTTTTCATGATATTTCGCCAACTTTCACCTTGCTTATTTCCTGTGCAAGCTTGGTAATGTGCTTGTATTCACTAATTAGCAATATAATGGCAATCAAAATTATAGCGACATCATTCAAAGGCAACGCCAGCCATACTCCGAGAACATTTCCGTTCAGAAAACGAGGTAATATCAATACTAAAGGGACTACAAGTGCAAGTTGTCTTAGTATAACCAATACTCCTGCTTGTTTTGCTTTCCCGATAGCTTGAAAATAAGTGACTGTCATTATGAGCATGCCATACGTAGGAAATATGCAGTACATAAGCCTAAAATTAGATAATCCTGAACTTACGATAGCTGAATCGGTAATAAATGCAGATAGTATCTGCACTGAAAAAATTTCGATTATGGCAAAGAAAAATCCGGCAAGACAAGTAGAACCTATAATAAATACATTCGTAAGTTTTTTAACCCTTATATATTCTTTTGCTCCGAAATTTGTTCCGACAGCGGGCTGCATCCCTTGACTCATTCCCCATATCGGAACAAATGCAAGCTGCATAACTCTTTGAGCGGCTCCCATAAGAGCTATTTGCTTTTCTCCGCCAAAATGCACTGCCGTATTATATACAACTGTCATTTGAACCAACATCATAATTTGCATGAGCATAGCGCTCATTCCCACAGAAAAAATTTCAGGTAATAAATCTTTTGCAGGTTTTATCCCATGAAAACGAACCACCGGACTTTTTTTCAAGAAGTATATTAAGGTGACCAAAGCTTGACTGATTTGAGAAATTACAGTTGCGATTGCAACAGCTTGCGGTCCCCGAGATGGCATAAGCAGAATGAATATAGGATCTAATATAATATTCAAAATAGCACCGGCCGCCATGATTCCCATTGCAACCCCCATGCGTCCCTCTGCCCTTATTACCATATTTGCACCTTGCATAAAATTTACGAATATGGAGCCGAGATATACTGTTCTTAAATAAGAAACACCCATCTCCAGCACTTCACCGCCGGCACCAGATAAGCGTAAAAATTCAGGAGCAAATATAATACCGATAATCATAACTACTGATGATAGAATGATTACCAAGAAAGTCAAATTTCCTATAATCTTATCCACGGTTTCTTTATCTTTTTTCCCGATTGCCCGAGAAAGTACAGAGCCCGAACCTATCCCAAGAAGAACTACAATCGCATTATTGATCAATACAAACGGAGATGCCGCCGAAACTGCACTCATGGCATCAGTTCCTACCATTTGCCCAACATAAATTGAATCGACAAAGGCATATAATCCTACTATCAGTTGACCCAAAATCGCTGGCAAACTAAGGCTAATCATCAATTTCCAAGGATTTTCTGTAAGTAATTTATCACGAACATCCATTATAAGACCCTCCTTAATTTTTTGTTTTATTTTTGTCTTTATTTTTCAGCCTTATTCATTTAATTCTTTCCTTTCTTATTTATAAAGCAAAAGTCGCATTTTTCACCGTTCATTCCCAATGTTTGACTTCTTTCAAATACAAATCCCTTTATACTTCCAAATACGATATGATCACACAAACAGAATATCTCACAAAGCTCCGGGCATTCAAAAAACTTGCAGGTATCTGCCCAAAGACATTTGAGCACATCGACACGGTAATATTTTCCGTCATCCGATAGGATTCTGCTTTTCCATATTTCATCACCCGACATACCTTTTCTCATAAACAAACGAAATATCCTGAAAAAACCGGGTATATGAAAAAATGTTTTCAAAAGCTTATGTGCCTTTTGGGCAACATAAAATGAATACTCTTTTACCAATTCTTTCGCCTCGTTTTTTGAAAACCCTTTATCTATGAAACATTGATACAAGGCTATATTTGAAATGATGCTTCTTTTTTGCCTTTTTTTCTGTTTTTCTGTCCACGATCCTTGATTTATTTCTTTGATGAGCTGCTTCATTTTTGTTTTATATTCCGCATCTATATTTTTTAATATCTGCGCATTTAACTTTCCGAAGTAAAATTTTTTGTATCTCATTCCAGGCCTCCTAATTTCCATCCAATTGCATTTCCCCGAATTTCAACAAATCGTCGATAAAGTCCTTCCTGCTGTATCAGCTCCTGATGTTTTCCTCTTTGCACAATTCGTCCATTTTCAAGAACAAGAATTTGATCTGCTTCTCGAACTGTATTCAACCTGTGAGCAATCATCAGAAGTGTTTTATTTTTTGTCAGTTCTGCAATAGCCTGCTGTAATTCCCGTTCATTTTCAGGATCAACACTTGCCGTAGCTTCATCTAAAATGACAATAGGTGCATCCTTCAAAATTGCTCGTGCGATAGAGATTCTCTGCTTCTCACCACCGGAAAGGGTTGCACCTCCTTCTCCGATCCTTGTTTGGTATCCGTCCGGAAGGGCGGATATGAAATCGTGACAGCATGCTTTTTTTGCCGCTGAAATCATTTCTTCTTTTGTTGCCTGCGGTTTTCCAAAAAGAATGTTATTTTCAATAGTATCTTCAAAAAGGTAAACCCTTTGAAACACGATGGAAAAATTTTTAAGAAGGCTGTCGCAGGTATAGTCTTTGATATTAACGCCGCCTAAAAGAATTTCTCCATCTTTTACATCCCAAAACCGTGCAATTAAACTGCAAAGGGTCGTCTTTCCTGAACCTGATGGTCCTACAATGGCACAGCTCGTACCTTGAGGAACAGAAAAGCTTACATTATGCAGAATTTCCTTTTCTTCATATGCAAAGGAAATGTTTGAAACGGTAATATCGTATGTTTTCGGAACAAGTTCTGTTCCCTTTTCATCAAGAAGCGGCATATTGGATATCATTTCCAATCTGTCTAAAGAAGCATCCACAACCCTTGCAACGGCAGCCGTACTTCCTGCAAGCTCCACAGTCGTAAAAATCATGAAACTTGCGACAATAAGGAGCAGGCATTTTTCGGGAGGTATTTCTCCATTCATAAGCAGGTATGGTGCAACAACAAGGATTGCAAATCTGGCAAATTTGAATATCATTTGAAAGATGGAAGCCAAGCCGGAGAAAACTTTTTCCAAAGCAATATTTGCCTCTGTGCTTTCATTGATTGCAGCGTCTACGGATTTATCCGAACGATCGGCAAGTCCGAATGCTTTAACCACGGACATACCTTGTATATATTCTAAAATGCCTGTAACAAGTCCTGCCTGTGCAGCTTGTCTGCGCGGAGAATATTTCATACCGGCTTTTTGTGTTTTTGCGTACACACAAAGGGAAAGAAAAAGCCCTATGAACATCAAAACTCCAATTTTCCATTCATAAAACAAAAGCCATATCCCTATCACTGCGGCATGGATAAATCCTCCGGCTACCGCTTCCATGACGGTAACTGCATTGGTTTCCAGATCTCCAAGTGTTGTAGTAACTGCCGCTGTAATATCTCCAAGCCGATGCTCATTAAAATATCCCATAGGAACGCGTTTTAATTTTTCTCCAAGCTCCATGCGCCATTTGGAACACATAGAAAAACTTCCAAGGGTTCTTTTTATGGCGGAAAGATTTGTAAAGAGAATACGCCCTAAAATACTTAAAAGCATAATCCCCAAGGCTTCCCATATTGTTTCAACCGGCATGTAACCGTTTGAGAGTGACAGCAGGATTCCATTCAGAACGGTAAGCACAGCCATAATAGGAAGCATTTCAAACACGGAATTACACATATGAAAGATAAACGATAAAATCAATCTTTTTCTTTCCGTTCCAGAAAAATCCAAAAGTCGTCTGAACATCTTAATCATGCTGATACCTCCTTCATATCAAGTGTGCTGATATGTGCATTCCAAAGTTCTCTGTAAAGAGCACAATTTTGGGTAAGCTCCTCATGTTTTCCTTCCGCTTCTATATTTCCTGCATTCATGACGATAATCTTATCGGCTGATGTGATAGTAGATAATCGATGGGCAATGACAATCAGCGTTTTTCCTGCTACAAGCTCGCTGATAGAGTGCTGAATGATCGACTCATTTTCAGGGTCTGTAAAGGCGGTAGCTTCATCTAAAATAATTACGGGACTGTCCTTTAATATGGCTCTTGCAATGGCGATGCGCTGCTTTTCTCCTCCGGAAAGATTGCTTCCGCTGTCTCCGACGACGGTATCGTAACCGCTTGGAAGTGATTCAATAAAATCGTGGCATGCTGCTTTTTTTGCTGCATTTTCGATTTCCCTGTTTGTAGCATCCGGCTTACCAATACGTATATTTTCTCGTATAGAAAGATGAAACAAATAATTATCCTGTGAAACATACGCAATATGTTCCATAATTTGCGAAAGCGGTATGTTCTGCACATCGACATCGCCTATTTTCACGGTTCCGCTTCCCGCATTCCAGAAAGATGCAATGAGTCTGGCGACAGTGGATTTGCCCGATCCCGACGGTCCGACCAAAGCCGTCATTTCATTTTCATTCGCTTCAAAGGAAATGCTGTGTAAAACCTCTGTATCCTTGTAAGAGAAAGAGACGTTGGAAAATTCTATTTTTTCTCCTTTAAGTTGTACTCGTTTTTCCGGGTGTTCCATTTCTTCCGTATCCAAAAGACTGCCGATTTCTTTTACGGTGGCATCTACCATAGCAAGGCTGTCTGTATATCGCAATGCCTGAATAAGCGGAGCAATCAGACCCAATGATAAAATAATGCAGGATATAAAACTGCCTGCGCTTATGCTTCCGCCTATATAAAACAAACTTCCAACAGGAAGAACTCCGAGCAGACTGGAAGGGGCTATTGCAATACCTGCCGCATAGTACGGATTTGTCTTTTTGAACCATTCCGATTTAGAATTTTCATTTTCCTTTACTGCTTCCGCGTATTTGCGATAAGAATCGCTACTTTGATTAAAAGCCTTGACGACTTCGATTCCCCCTATATATTCAACTATAGCGGCATCCATCGCTTTTGCGGCTTTAATAACTCTGTCATAACGCTTCTCATAATCTTTCATCATTCCCATGTAACAGAGCATTCCGACAGGAAAGGTTGCAAGCGCAATAAGTGCCAGCCTCCAATCAAGGAACATGAAATAAATCAACATTAAGACAGGAATCATAATATTTGCTGTCAATTCCGGTATCATATGCGCAAGAGGCAACTCCAGTTTTTCAACCGTATCCACAAGCATAGTTTTGAATTTTCCCGACGGGGTATCCATGACAAACCCCATGGGCACTCGTGACAACTTTTTCGTAAGTGCAGTACGAATATTTTTCAATACAGTAAATGCGGCTCTGTGAGACCTCACCGTAGATACGGTTGAAAAACCAAGCTGCAAAAGATAACCAAAAAGAGCAATTACCGCCATCGGCAGGATTGATTTCAAGCTGTAATCGCCAGCGCATATTTGAATGATAATGCGTGAAACGGCAATATACGGAACGATTCCGAACCCTGCACCAAAAACGGCAAAAATAATCGAACTTAAAAGCAAACCTTTACAAGATCCGGCAAACTTAAATAAGCGATGCAATGTGTTTTTATTCTTCTTATTCTTCATTTCGATCTCCTTCTGCTAAAATATATTTTTCGATATTTTTCTTTTCTTCACCTCTCAAATCGGCAATTATTTTACCGCCTGACAACAGCAGAACTCTGGAACATATTGTTTTTATAAATTCAATGTCGTGTGTAATAATGAGCAGGATTTTTTCCTGTTCAGAAAGTCTCTCTACCATCGTTCCTACTTCCCGCATGCTTTTTAAGTCAAGCCCACTGGTCGGTTCATCGAAAATAAGAATTTCTTTATCACAAAGCAAGCTGATTGCCACTGCCAACCTCTGTTTTTGTCCTCCTGAAAGTGAAAGGGGATGTCTGTTTTTTAATTCGGAAAGAGATAAGACCGATAAAGTTTCATCAATAACAGACTCATTTGTTATTTTTGTTCCGAGTGTGCATTCTGTTTCCACACAATCCGTAAAAAGTTGATGTCCGACATCCTGCATCACCATGTAAGATTTTTTAATACGCGCTTTTGCAGACAGACTCCTGCCGTCTACAAAAATATTTCCCGATTTTTGTTTTATCAGTCCGCATATCGTGCGTGCCAGTGTCGTTTTTCCTGTTCCGTTTGCGCCGGTAATTGCGACGATTTCTCCGCCACTTGCGGAGAAAGATATATTTTGCAGAATACTCTTTTCGCCATATTTGACATGGATATCTTTTAATTCCAAGCTGTGTTCGGAATTTTTTTTACCATTGATATTTGTTTTTATTTCAGAAAGATTTCGACACCTAAGTCCCATATTTTGTATCTGTTCAACCGGAAGCCTGCAAAAATCTTGTATGTTCATATCCTTAAAAACCTGACCATCTTGCATTAAGATGACCCTGTCTGCAATATCTGTTAAATACCACAAGCGATGTTCTGCAATGATAATTGTTTTTCCTTGCCGTTTTATTTTTTCTATCAGTTTTTTCAGTTCAAGCACAGAATGAAAATCCAGATTAGAGGACGGTTCATCCAACACAAAAATGTCTGGATTCGTGGCATACACAGACGCAAATGCAATTTTTTGTTTTTCCCCTCCGGAAAGTTCAAAAATACTACATCCTTTTAATTTTTCTATATGCAAATCTTTAACAACTCTTTCAAGCTGTTGTTTTAATTCTTTCGTCTCAAGCATTCTGTTTTCCAGTCCGAAAACAATTTCACTATCTGTATCTGTGTTGAAAAATTGTGTTCTCGGATTTTGAAAAACTGTGCCGACACTATCGGAAAGACTTGAAATTTCGGTCTCGGCAACATTCAATCCTTTTACAATTGCTTTGCCTGAAATGTTTCCTTCAAAAAAATGAGGAATCAATCCATTCACTAATCGTGTCAGAGTCGTTTTTCCACATCCGGATGCACCACATAAAAGAACACATTGTCCTTTTTGAATATTTAAGTGTAATTCCCGTAAAGAACTTTGTTTCATATCCTTGTAGAAAAAAGAAAGCTTTATAAATTTAATCAAGGGAATACACCTCCTCGTAAAAAATTAAAAAATATCATGCACATAACTCCTATATAGATTGTTACAATCAGCGCATCATGGATCGAAAAACAAACTTTTTCCATACAGCTACGTCTTCCGGCATGATCAATTCCCCTTGTAATTGCGGCTTGCGTGATTTCATCAGAGATTTTGGATGCAGATACCAACATTGGTACATATACATACTCCATTATTTTGATCGGATGCCGTAAAAATCCTGTAAAAGAAGCAGCTATTCCTCGGAGAGCCATAGCATCTTTAATATAGTTCCATTCTTCAGCCATTGTCGGAAAATATCGCAATGTAACAGAAAGTGCAATTGTGAAACCTTTAGGCAAATGCAATCGACTGAATGCAGCTAAAAAAGCACTTACCTTTGTCGTGCGTATTAAAAATGCGCCGAGCATAAAACAAGGAATCAATTTTCTTATATAGATATCAAACATATATATGATGCCTCCGATTGTAACGGGTAATTTTAATATCACAAGCAGCTGCACCATCAATAACGCAATAAAGAGAATTCCGTATCTTGAAGCAGTACGGAACTCTTTCGCCTGCAAGAGCAAGAATACGGGTATTGCAGTAAAAAGGCATTCTATGACGATACTTTCATTCAGAAAAACGGAAATACTGGTTATTGATAAAATCAGAAGTTTTGTTCTGGGATCCAAAATCATCTATATAATCCCCACTTTTTCAAAATGCTTTTTCAATAATTTTTTGCCAATAAAGCCTCCGATTATGGCACAAATAATTGTTCCCAGAATCATTAGAGGGATAACCCACCAATTTATTCTAATCGCATTGATGATTCCTTCAAAAGAAGAAACATCTCCTTTTCTACGCATGAATTCATCAAACTGTGCAGGCATGATAGCCATAGGGATATAGGCTCCCATTGGAGACAGTGAAAACACGCAATAGGCAAGTAAATTCTTTCGGAATGATTTGAAATTTCCTGATTGGCAAATAAAGTCCGCAACAAATCCAAATATGATAAAAAATACCGACATCATCCAAAACATACCGGTAACAAATAAGAGGATTCCGGCAAGAATACCAAGTATGGCAAGCGACCCGCGTTTCGGTATTTTAGCGGTATATAACATAAAAACACTGCCTGCAAACAAAGCGACTATCATTGGCATAAACGGAAAAGTTGCAGGTGTCATCTGTGCGATACCACCTATCACAAATGCAATGACAAAATAAATAAGCGAAAAAATACCTATGGAAATGTAATCTCTTGTCAATAATTTGTTTTCATTTTTCATAATAAGAACATCCTTTCTAACACAAATGTTAGCTTTATCTAACCTAAATACAAAATTTTTTTACAGCCTATGTAAGCCGTAAAAGTCCCTCCCATCCAGAATTAAAGAAAATGGCAAGTTCTTCAACATATTCAATTGCTTGTTCTCTCGACATATCATGAACAATTGTTTCAAATACAGCTGTAAAATATGCACTGGTAATCATGTGATGTAAATCATGGCTGACTCTCCCTATTATTTTGCCTTTTTCTTTAAGAATGGCATAGTATTTTTCTGTACGGGATACTTCTAATTCTACAAGTTCATGAATATAATCTTCATATTTTGTGCCCTCAGAACAACAAAGGACAAGCTTAAATTCTTCAAAATAATCATAAATATAATTCACAAAATGCAGAAGATATTTTGTAGACAGCTCTCTGCTTTCCGAAGTTTTATTTTCGGGAATTAAATCAAAATGGGCATCTTGTGCAGCTTTGAATTGTTCTATCAAACCATCCGCCGCCTCAGAAACAAGTGCTTCAAATAAAGCTGCTTTATCTGGATAATATCCATAAAAAGCTCCTTTGGTAAATCCAGCTTCTGCTACAATTTTTCTGAGGGATGCATCCTTAAATCCCTTTGCTAAAAATTCCCGTTTACCAACTTCTAATATTTTTTGTTGCGTTGCTGATATTTTCATTAAATACCTCCTCACTAATATACCAGTGGTATATACCACTGGTATATTAACATAATTTTTATTTTTTGTCAATATAGTTTGGATAAATAAAACAGCTTATATGTAGTGTTACAATTGATGTGAGACAAATAATATAAAAAAGAGAGAATATCCTGTATAATTGAAATAACCACAAATCAAAAACGAAAGGAACTCTCTCTATGAATACTATTATAGCACAAAAACAAAGATATTTGCCTCACACTTCAGAAACAAAATACCACGCAGTAAAAACATATAGAAGTGGATGCTCTATTAGGTTTGTATGTAGAAAATACATGATATCTAAAGCCTCTCTTATGCGTTGGAATAAGAAGTTTGATGGTGATAAAGCCTCGTTAATAGATAAGTCTCATAGACCTCATTCTAAGCATCCTAAGGCTCATACTGATGATGAAATTTGGCATATTAAAAACTATATCAGAAGAAACCCTAATATATCTATGATTGAATTATATGCTAAATAAAGAAAAATAAGTCCTATAAGAGACACCCTTGTTCTCTTTTTAGACTTCTAAGAAAAATGGGATTCTTTAAAAATGAAAAAAAGAAAGAGAAAAAATACGTACCTAAAAAGTATCATACCCCTGACAATATAGGCGAAAAATGGCAGCTTGATGTTAAATATGTACCCCAAAAATGTTATGTTGGAGATATGCCCGATAAGTTCTATCAATATACTATGATAGATGAGGCGAGCAGAGAACGATTTTACAGTAACTTAACCTTCTATTCATATGATGATTTGATTATACAAATGAAAAGATATTTATATAAGTCTAACAGATTGCCTATGCAGGTTTTAGGTTGATTATCTCCTATTGAAATGAGGGAAATAATGGTTGGAGAATAAACTCCAACCATTATACCAAATTTCTATTATTTTCTCTCTATAAAATGTCTCACATCATTTACAAACATACACATATTTTAAAGCATATTCACATAAACGCTGGCGAAATCTCATTTCTTCTGTTATACTTTTCATGAGAGATACTCCTTTTTGATATTGTTTTTGTAGTTAAAAACTATTATATCAAAGTATCTCTCTTTTTTTATTTATTTCTGTAACATATGTCTTATCACATTACAAATTCAGATTTTTTATATATCCTACCTGTAAATTAATTTTTATATATATAATTCACATTTAAAGTTAACTTATAAAACTTCCCATACTTATTTTTTAATAGAATTGAATTCCTATTTTGATACTCCTAGCATAAAAGCTTCCTTAACTAGCTTTTTTTTCTTTCGTCTTTTATTATTTTCCCATCACTTATAGTTATTATTCTATCTGCCTCTTTGGCTATATTTTCATCGTGTGTTATCATAAGTAGGGTTTGATTTAATTCACTTACAGTACTTCTTAAAAGACTCATCACTTCTTCTGTAGTTTTGCTATCTAGGTTTCCTGTTGGTTCGTCTGCAAATATTACAGCAGGTTTATTTGACAAAGCTCTTGCTATTGCCACCCTTTGCTGCTGACCACCCGATAATTCGTTAGGAAATTTTTTAAGTTGATCTTCTAATCCTACTTTTTTTATTATATTCATTATGTATTCTTTATCTTCTTTTTTACCATCTAATTGTATTGGTAATATTATGTTATCGTAAACATTTAGCACTGGTATAAGGTTAAAACTTTGGAATATAAAACCAAACTCTTGTCTTCTTATCCTTGACAGTTCATCATCATTTAAACTATAGATGTTCTTATTACCTAATATAACCTCTCCGGAAGTTGGCTTATCTAGACCTGCTAAACAATGTAGAAGGGTACTTTTTCCAGATCCACTTGTACCAATTATAGCGGTAAACTTGCCATTTTCTACCTCTAATGATATTCCATCGACAGCTTTTACTATATTATCTTTTTTTCCGTAGTATTTCTTTATGTTATTAACGACTATTTGACTCATTCTACTCTCCTTTTATTTTAATGATTTTATTTCCTCTACACACTTTCTATATACCAGTGTTGATACTATTATTCCAATAATGATATTAATGGTAATCATAAAAATATAATCCAATATATATACATTAAATTTAAAGTTAATTAAATAAACACCTACTTTAAAGTAATATATTATTTGTATAATTAAAGCTATTATAGAACCTACTATACCAGATAAGGCTCCTATGTATAATCCTTCTCTCACTGTTATTTTCTTTATTGATTTTGGTGTACTACCTAATTTATTAAGTAGAGAATAATCATAAAGTCTATTGAAAAATTCATTAACTATAACATTAACTAGGTTTACTACTCCCAATATAAATATAACAGCTGCTATTACCTTAATTAAGAGCATCTTATTATGTATTAATGCATTTAGCTCATTATTCTCTTTTTCAATATCTTGTACAGCAGTTCCTTGATAATTATTAAATGTCTTATATATCTGGTTGTCAAGATATGAATTTTCCTTACTCATTCCCTTATGCTGCTTATATATATTAATAGTTTTATACCCATCAAAATTAAAGGCATTAGCAAATTGCTTATTAGTCATTATAACCTGGGCTGAATCATTAGCTACATAGTATAAGTCTGCATATGTATTTCCTTTTACAATAGCAACTACTTTAAATTCCTTTGTATCCAAATCAATTTCTGACCCATTAAAGTATTTTTCCATATCTACAGAGTTTCCTTTTGGATAACTAATACTAATTTTATCTCCAACCTTATAATTTAATATCGGTTTTTTATCTATTTCGGGATTATAAAGGATAACTTCATTATCTTTTAAGTTTTTCACATCTCCAGATTCCCTATACTTATTTAATTCAGCTATCATTTTGTCATCATATCCAAATGCACATAATTTAAGTGTATATTTATCATTATTTTTAGTCAATACACCCTTTAAAACATTTTTATAATATTCTAGTTTTCCTAATTCATTGAAATACTTAATATTATTAATTTTTTCTTTTTCCAGGTCCATTCTGGAATATAAAGAATTAATTTTTTCTATTTTTCTTATTAGAGGTTTTCCACTCGAATCCTTAATGCTAATTAACTTTCTTACATCTTTTTCACTAAAGCCATCTGAAATATTCTTACTCGGTTGCATACTAATACTGTAATCCAGTTCATTTTTATTTAGCTCAGCCATATACTTATTTTGTTGGTCCTCAACTTTTATATAGTAGCTTGCAAAAATGATTAAAGACGTGGATACAGATAGGGATAATATGATAGATAGAATCTTCTTTTTATACCTATATATATAAGCCATCGCAAGTTTAGAGTTAATGTTTCTATTAAAGAGCTTAACTTCTTTTGACTTGCTATAATTTTCAATATTGCCATTTAAAAGTTGAACATTTGTATATCTAAATATCTTCTTTGTATAGAATGTTAAAATAACAATAATATTAGCCAAAAGTACAGCCATTATACCTAACACCGACTTGAAATCTATACTTAAGTTAATTTTATTTAAAGATATGTTGGTTGAAAATATACTAACAAGGTTTGGAATAATCGTACTTGTCATATATCCTACTATTCCCCAAGCAAAAATAAATGCAGCTAGTTCAATCAATAATAATTCAAGAAAACTCATTGAAAATAGGGTTTTTTTCTTCATACCTAGGGCTAAATAGGTCCCATATTCCTTACTTCTCTCTATTAGATATATATTATAAATTGCATATAAGATATAAATATTTATAATTGAAATAATAAATAAAGTTACTATTAAATTCTTGTAACTTTTGGATAGCATTGCAGTATTGAGCATTCTATTTATACTTATATCTTTTGAATCTATTCCAATACCTATAAGCATATCTTCATAATCTTTCAAATACTTCTTATCAATTACCAGACTGTATGTGTTATTCTGAAAGTTTTTATCAGCATTTTTATTAAAAGCATATATTTGCAAGCTACCATTTAATTTTAAATTTGGTGAATCACTTAAAATACCCACTAATTTATAATTTTTAGATATAGTATTTTCATTGTTATATTGACTTAAGACTATACTATCGCCTAACCTCAAATCTTTTTTTAAATTCTTTAAAACCCATTCTTCTAATGCGATTTCATTTGTATTCTCAGGCATTCTACCGGATAATAAATCTATTTTATTTATTTTCAAATAATCTTTATTCACACTAAGTACGTTAAATGTGGTATTAGATTTTTCTGATGATGAATCAATATAGGTAGACCTACCTATTAGCTCTACTCCAGGTCTGGATTTTATTTCTTCCAATTGATTTTTATCCTTTAACTTGACTTTGAAATTATCAGGAGATATCTCATATTTTATACTGTTTATTTCACTTTCCTTTACTCCATTATATACAATTACACTTGTAATAAAAAATATATTACTAAGTAAGAGACATACAAATATTGATAATGCTCTTTTTTTATTCTTAATCATATTTCTATACACTAAATTCAGTATCATATTATTTCACCCCTTAAACTATATCAGATATTTAAATAGTAAAATTTAATTTTGAGCCACAGTCGTATTGCTATTTAATATGTCATAAATAAAGGACTCATTTATTTTACATACACTGCGTTCTTACTTGAAAGACTAGATTATCTATTACTTATTACATTTTTTATAATCTATCTCATGATGAATCTCTATAAGACCTCTTAACTAAATCATAAAATATTTTTAACATTTTTTCAAGAATTTTTTTATTTTTATATTTATTCTGTATATTAATATGAATTCTGACCCCATATATACATTATCACCAAAATTAACAAGAAAAATAGTTATATTATATTTAGACGCCCAGGTTTTATATAATCAACTCCAAGAATTATTTCAGTTATATTCCATAAACGCTATCCAGAAGATATTAATTTTCTGAAAATTTTAAATTAATTAATGATTATTATTGACATGATATTTTATAGATGATATATTGGTTGATGGATAACGAATGTTTTTAGGAGGAAATTCACTATGCTAAATACATTTATTAAAAAAGAAATTTATTGTATAATATTATTTGTAATTTCAATCATATACTCTATTGTCAATAATAGACAAGCTAATATACCCTATTATATACTTTTATTGCTAATATTTACTCTTTCAAATTACATATTCAATTACAGAAAAAAGTCTGGCAATAAATAAGCTGTAATCTATTTTAAACAGCCCGCCTATTATGTCTATTTAAAAAGTATATTTTTATAAAAAACAGCCTTGGCGAGGAGTTTTCCTCTCACCAAGGCTATTCTTATAAATTATTTATGGATTATCCTACACAACATTTGAAATATAGAAAATATTATTCTACATCAAATAGGATATTTTCTTCTGTTTCCTTATCAAAGAAGTGCATTCTATTCATATCAAGGGCTAGGTCTAGAGTCTGACCTGGCATTATATCACTTCTACCATCAAACTTTGCTATTAATTCTGTTCCCTTGAAATTAAGGTAAGCATATATCTCTGCTCCCATTAGCTCTCTGATTACTACATCGGCCTTAAACTGGCTATTTTCAGACATATCAAGGAATACTTTCTCCTTATGTATATCTTCAGGTCTAATACCAATTGTAATAGTCTTACCTACATATCCCTTTTCTTCAAGGAAGGCAGCCTTACCCTTAGGTATTAGGAATTTTACTTCCTTACCTGGTAGACTTGCTACTATATCTTCACCATCTTTAAGGATTTCAGCATCCATAAAGTTCATCTGGGGACTACCTATAAAGCTGGCTACAAACTTGTTAACTGGATTGTCATATAAAACCTTAGGCTTGTTTATCTGCTGAACTACACCGTCCTTCATTACAACTATCCTGTCACCCATTGTCATGGCTTCAGTCTGGTCATGTGTTACATATATAAATGTAGCTCCAAGGTCCTTGTGTAGCTTTGATATCTGGGCTCTCATCTCTGTTCTTAGCTTAGCATCCAGGTTTGATAAGGGCTCATCCATCAAGAATACCTTAGGATTTCTAACTATAGACCTACCTAGGGCAACTCTCTGTCTCTGTCCACCAGATAGGGCCTTAGGCTTTCTGTCTAATAGGTTTTCTAGCTGAAGTATCTTTGCAGCTTCCTTTACCTTCTTGTCTATTTCCTGCTTGTCCATCTTTCTTAGCTTAAGTGAAAAAGACATGTTGTCATATACACTCATATGAGGATATAGGGCATAGTTCTGGAACACCATGGCTATATCTCTGTCCTTAGGTTCTGCATCATTTACTACCCTATCATCAATCTTTAGTGTACCAGAAGTAATATCCTCTAGTCCTGCTATCATTCTAAGTGTTGTAGACTTACCACAACCCGATGGTCCAACTAAAACTATAAATTCCTTGTCTTTAATGTCTATATTTACATCTTTTGTCGCCTGGAATCCATTGTCGTATGATTTACATATATTTTCTAGCTTTACTGTTGCCATTTTCTTACCTCTCATTCAAAATATAAAGCAATTTTTTCTAGACTTAAGTCCTGAGTTGTCTCAAGTCTAAGATCTGCATCTACACCTATACCAACACTCCTCATCTTGCAAGCCCTCATGGCTTCCACACCTGCCTGGGAGTCTTCAATACCAAATACCTGGTCTATGGCTAGGCCTATTCCCCTAGCAGATTCTATAAAGATATCTGGTGCTGGCTTGCTCTTTTCCACCTTGGCTGGGTCAGCTATAAAGTCAACCTGGTCAAGTAGGCCTAAAATTTCTAAAATCCTGCTAGCATTCTTAGAAACCGATGCAAGCCCAATTTTCATATTATTATCTCTTAGTTCTTTTATGAAGTTTTCTATGCCTGGAAGTATGTCCTCTTTTGTCAGATCTTCCAAAAGCTTTACGTATTCGTCGTTCTTTTTGTCAGTTAAAATTTTTATGTCTTGGTCTGAATACTTGTCTCTTACACCACCATACTCAAGTATTCTTATCAGGGAATCAGTTCTTGATATTCCCTTTAGACTTTCATTGAATTCCTCATCGATGTCAATGCCAATGCTATTGGCCAAGTTCTTCCACGCTATATAGTGTAATTTAGCCGTGTCAGTTATGACACCATCTAAGTCAAATATTACTCCTTTTATCATAAAACCACCTTACATGCCTAATAGTTCTTTATGGCAAATGCCTCATATGGCTTTAGTGCCACAATATTGTCATTAATATCCAAGTCTTCATAGTTTGAAATCATCAGGTTATAGTTCTCTATTTTGTAGGCCTTATCTAGTTCAAAGTTTACCAGGTTTGAACCAAAGTTTGCTACTACCAGGATACTCTTACCATCTATAAATCTTTCATACGCAAAGACTTCTTTGTTTTCCCTGTCTATCAATCTGAAATCCGCTTCTGTTATGACAGGGTCAGTATGCCTTAATTCAATCAAGTTCTTATAATAGTAGAAGATTGAATTTTTGTCCTTTAGTGCATCTTCAACATTTATCTCTTTATATCTAGGATTGACCCTAAGCCAGGGCTGGCCTTGAGTAAAACCTGCATGTTCCTCATTGTTCCACTGCATTGGAGTCCTAGCATTGTCCCTAGATATCTTATATACAGTTTCCATAAAGTCATCTTTGGATAAAACCTTCCTATCTAGAACCAAGTCCTTGTAGGCATTTCTAATCTCTACGTCCTGGTATTCGTCTATCTCATACCTGCAGTTGACCATACCAATTTCTTCACCCTGGTATATATATGGTGTCCCCTGCATCAAATGTAGGATAGTAGCAAACATTTTGGCACACTCAACCCTGTAGTCGGTATCATTTCCCCACCTAGATATTACACGAGCCTGGTCGTGGTTTTCCAGATAAAGTGAATTCCAACCCTTTTTGTATAGGCCATTCTGCCAAGCAGCAAATAAATTCTTAAGTTCTACTAAGTCTAGGTCCTTTACTCTCCATTTACCTGCTGCTGTTCCCTCATCAATATCAAGCATCATGTGGTCAAAGGTAAAGATCATATTTAGCTCATTCCTGTCCTCACCACAGAATAGGAGGGCATTGTCAGGATGGGAACCAGGTGCCTCTCCGACTGTCATACAGTCATACTTTGATAGGACTTCCCTGTTCATCTCCTGTATATACTCATGTAATCTTGGTCCATTCATATGGTAGTCACCTATTATGTATTCACCCTGACCATCCTCGTAGTCTGGAAAATCCGTGTACTTAGATATGGAACTAATTACATCTAGTCTCCATCCATCTACACCCTTGTCCATCCAAAACTTCATCATATCCCAGATTTCGTTTCTAACGGTAGGATTTTCCCAATTTAGGTCTGGTTGTTTCTTTGTAAATAGGTGGAGATAGTACTCTCCTGTAGCTTCATCATACTGCCAGGCAGACCCACTGAAAAATGATCCCCAGTTGTTTTTCTTGTCAGACCAAAAATAGTAGTCCCTGTATGGGTTGTCCTTTGACTTACGACTCTCTACAAACCACTTGTGTTCATCACTTGTGTGGTTGGCTACAAGATCCATGACTATCTTTATATTCCTTTTATGGGCTTGGTCTATCAAGTCAAACATATCTTCTTCAGTACCGAAGCCTGACCATATTTTCCTATAGTCGCTAATATCATAGCCATTATCGTCTTGGGGAGATTCATATACTGGACTCAACCAGATTACATCTATCCCCAGGTCTACCAGGTAGTCTAATTTTGATATTATACCCCTTATATCTCCAAGTCCATCCCCATTAGAATCATAGAAACTTCTTGGATATATTTGGTAGACCACTGATTTTTTCCACCACTGCATATATTATCCTCGCTTTATTACTAATTTATCTTCAAGTAAGTGTTTTTCCTTGTATATATCTAGGTCTATAGGGCTTCCCTTTTTCAAACTAATAGATACTTCATCCTGGTTTACATCTAGGTTTATCAACCTACCCCTATAGTTTATATTGAAGCTATATCCATCCCAGTCACCTGGTAGGATTGGGGCAAATGATAGGTGATCATCATATGTCCTCATACCAGCAAAACCTTGAACTATGGACATCCATGCGCCTGACATACTTGTTATATGCAGGCCATCATCAGTATCCTTATTATAGTTATCTAGGTCAAGTCTGGCCGTCCTCTCATACATGCCTACCGCCTTTTCTTCTAAGCCAATTTCACAAGCTAATACAGAGTGTATACAAGCTGATAGACTTGACTCATGAACTGTCATTGGTTCATAGAATAGGTAGTTGTTTTTCTTTTCTTCATCTGTATACCTATCACCAAAATAGTAGATACCCTGTAGGACATCTGCCTGCTTTATATAACAAGATCTTAAAATCTTGTCCCAGGCCCAGTTCTTATTAAGCGGTCTGTCGCTATCTACCAAAGCATCAACTGGCTGTAGGTCCTTGTCAAGGAAGGTATCATGCTGGACAAAGACTCCCAAATCTTCATCATATGGGTAATACATATTGTCAACTATATCCTTCCACCTACCTAATTCATCCTGGTCAATATCCAAACTTGCCAACTTAGGACCTAGTTTATCCCCTAGCTTGTCTATCATAGCCATAGTAAATTCAAGGGTCCAGGCTGCTATAGTATTTGTATACCAGTTGTTATTAACATTGTTTTCATATTCGTTTGGTCCAGTTACACCATGAATCATGTATTTTCTATTTCTCTGGCTATAGTGGACCCTATCTGCCCAGAACCTTGATATTCCAACTAATACATCTATACCATAATCTACTATGTATTCATAGTCACCAGTATAGTTCGCATAGTTGTATATAGCATAGGCAATTGATCCGTTTCTATGGATTTCTTCGAAAGTTATTTCCCACTCATTGTGGCACTCTATACCATTGAAGGTAACCATTGGGTAAAGGGCTCCCTTTAGTCCCTGCATATTAGCATTATGGTAGGCCTCAGCTAGTTGGTTGTACCTGTATAGTAGTAGGTTCCTAGTAACTTCCTGTGGGGCTGTAGATAGGTACATAGGTATAATATAGGCCTCTGTATCCCAATAGGTTGCTCCACCATACTTTTCTCCTGTAAAGCCCTTAGGCCCTATATTTAATCTTAGGTCATCCCCATAATAAGTTGAGAACAACTGGAATATATTGTACCTAATACCCTGCTGTAGTTTTGGATTGTTCTTGATTACTACATCGGCTATATCCCACCTCTGTCTCCACTTTAAGGCATGTCTTTCAAACAAGTTGTCATAACCAGCCCCTGCTGCCTCCTTGGCAAGGTCCCCTGCCACAAGTGCTAGGTCTTCTTCCTTGTGGTCCCTAGTAGTCGTTGTGGCTATTATCTTTTCTAAGATAAGTTCCTGTCCAGGCCCCAGTTTTGATACCGCCTTGGTTGACACAGATTCGTCATCCATAGATGCCTCAAACTTGTAGTCTTGACCCTGGTCTGAGTATAGTCTTGAAACCATATAGTTACATATGGTAAACCTCTCAACACCAAAATTGTTTTCTATAGTTTTGGAAACTAGGTAACCAGTATTTTCATGGGCACCCTTGTCCAATACTTGCCAGAACTTTTCCTCGTAGTTAGAATCTTCATTTTCAACATCAGCATCGATATATGGAAGAAATTCCACTACTGCATCAGAGTCTAGGGCCTTAACAGAATACTTGATAGCACAGATTTCCTTAGTATCAATACTCACAAATCTTTCTACACCTATCTGGAAAGTCTTACCAGACCTTTTAATCTGGAAGCTTCTCTTTAAAAGCCCCTTTTCCATATCTAGTTCTCTTCTGTATGAAACTATATCTTCCACATTAAGGTCAAGTTCTTGACCATCTATACTTACACCTATACCTATAAAGTTAGGTGAATTTATCATCTTACCAAAGTATTCTGGATATCCAATTTTCCACCAGCCTACCTTAGTCTTGTCCGGAAACCAAACACCCCCAATATAAGTACCTTGTAGGGAATCTCCTGAGTATTTTTCTTCAAAATTACCCCTCATACCCATATACTCATTCGCAAGGGACATTATGCTCTCCGAAAATCTTAGTTCATCTTTATTTAATTCATTTTCAATTACTTTAAATTCATTGTATTCGAATTCCATATTCCCTCCTTGTTCCGTGGATTTTCTGGCCATTTTACATTTGTCTATCTTATTAATTAAGATAGAACTACCGACTTTAAAACCCTACGTTTGTAAACCTATTTTACTGATCCGGCTGTTATACCCTTTATAATCTGCTTCTGAGCTATAAAGTAGAAGATGATTACCGGTATAATTGCTATTGTCAAGCCAGCTAGGGCTAGGTGCCACTGCTTAGTATACTCACCGAAGAAGAAGAACATCTTTAGCGGTATAGTTTCTGAACCCAACTTGTTTATTACCAAAGATGGTAGCAAGTAGTCATTCCATATCCAAATTGTGTTTAGGATAGCTACTGTTACTGTAATAGGCTTAAGGATTGGGAATATAATATACCAGAATACCTGGAACCTATTACAACCATCTATAATTGCCGCTTCGTCAAGTGACCTCGATATACCATTGATTGTTCCGTGGTATAGGAAGATGGCCATTGATGAACCAAATCCTAGGTACAGGAACATTATACCTGGTCTATTTAGCATACCCAACTTACCGAAGAATGATACTAGTGGTATCATTACTGCCTGGAAAGGTATCAACATGGCTGCAACGAATACGAAGAAGATTATTGAACTAACCTTTGACTTAACCCTTGAAAGGGCATATGCTGCCATTGACGAAAATACTATTATGATTATTACGCTGACAACAGTTATAATTATAGAGTTTGTAAATGTCTGTGCAAAGTTCAAATTTTCTGCTGCCTGCTTGTAGTTTTCAAACTGTATCCCTGATGTTAACTTAAGTGGAGATTCAAATATTTCCTTCTTTGTCTTTAGTGAGTTGACTACCATCAAGTAAAATGGACTCAACCAAAGTAAACTCAATATTGTTCCAAGAATACCTAGTATTATGTTTTTCTTTTTTGTACTGCTCATTACATCTCCACCTCCCTCTTCTTGTTATAGTAAACCTGAGTTAGTGATATTACTGCTATGATTATAAAGAATATAAGTGCCTTTGACTGGGCATAGGCCATCTTGTTTTCCAAGAAGGCTGTATTGTAGATGTTCATAGCAACCATCTGAGTTGAGTTATAAGGCGCTCCACCTGTTAATGACAAGTTCTGGTCATAAAGTTTAAATGAGTTAGAAAGTGTCAAGAACATACTTACTGTGAAGGCTGGCGCCACTAGTGGGAATATAACATGTCTAAACCTCTGGAAGACATTAGCCCCATCTATCTGGGCGGCTTCAACCAAGTCTTCTGGTATACCTTCTAGGTGGGCTATATAAATTATCATTATATAACCTGACATCTGCCAAGCTGTAAGTATTACCAAGCCCCAGAAACCTGTACGAGTAGTTGACAACCAACCCTGTAGGGCTTGTGTTCCAACTGCCTGTCCTATGGCATCAAATCCCTGGATAAATACGAACTGCCAGATAAAACCTAGGATCAATCCACCTATAAGGTTTGGCATGAAAAATACTGTTCTCATTAGGTTGCTACCCTTTAACTTCTGTGTAACAAGCAGGGCTAATCCCAAACCTATGGCATTTATCAAAACAATTGACACTACTGCAAACTTAGTAGTAAACCAAAGTGCATTTCTAAAACCTTCATCGCCTAGTAGTTGTATATAATTAGTGATACCCGCAAATACTGGCGTGTTTATACCATCCCAGTTTGTGAAAGAATAGTAAACACCGTATAAAAGCGGAATAACAACTACCATGATTAGTGCTATTAAAACTGGTGCTAGAAACAACCAGAAAAATAGACCATTTTTACCTAATTTTTTGTTCATAATAGCCTCCTATTGCTTTTTCAAAATAAGGTGCTGACAAGTTGAAATCAACACGCAGCACCTCAATTTAATCATTTATTACTGTCTAGCCTGTCCCCAAGCCTTCTGTGAAGTCTTAACTATGTCATCCCAACTAGCCTGACCACTTACATATCTCTGGATTTCTGATCCAAGAGTCTTCTGTCCCCAGCTTGATGGATATCCCATGAATACCCAGTTAATTGTGTTTCCATCTTTTGCATACTTGTAGATTATCTGAGCTAGAGGATCACCGATCTTAGATTCGTCAAATCCCTTATATGCTGGTATAAACTTGAACTGAGTTAGGACATATTCCTTACCCTTATCAGAAGTATAAACCCAGTTTAAGAAGTCCTTAGCTGCCTTCTTAGTTGCGTCATCCTTAGTATTGTTTACTGCCCAGTACATTGGAACACCAACTGGTAACTTACCTTCAGCAACACCTTCTACTGGTATAGGAAGCATGCCTATGTTCTTAGCTAGGTCAGCATCTATCTGTTCTACAGAATTGTATACCCAGTTACCCTGCTGAATCATAGCAACCTTACCGTTAGAGAATAGCTTTTCAACCTGCTGAGAGTAGTCTAAGCTTGCTGTTGGCTGCACAGAGTACTTGTTCTGCATATCAAGAACATCTTTGAACTGCTTACCATACTTGAATTCTACATTCTTAGCTGTAAATGCCTTGTTGATATCTCCGTCAAATTCTGGAGAAAGGAATACATTTGATAAGTGAAGTCCTGTTACCCAGTCTTCCTTAGCTGGTAGAGCAAATACTGCATCTAAACCTAATTCCTTCTTCTTAGAATCTAGAGTCTTAACTGCTTCTGCCAACTTAGCATAAGTAGTTAACTCTTCAGCCTTGATTCCAGCCTTTTCAAATATTGCCTTGTTATAGATGAATCCGTAACCTTCCTGGTTGAATGGTAGGCCGTATACCTTACCATCAACTGTTACACCATCTAGAGTCTTTGGAAGTGCTTCCTTAGCAACTGGTACATCAGTTAAATCTTCTAACTTAGTCATCCAGTCCTTAACGTCCTGAGGTCCACCAATATTGAATATTGTAGGCTCATTTCCTGAAGAGAACTTAGACTTTAGTGCTGCACCATAGTCACCACCACCGCCTACAGTAGTTACATTAATCTTAACATTTGGATTTTCCTTCATATATTCCTGGGCCAACTTATTGAACTGGTCCTTGAATTCTACCTTAAACTGGAATACATCCAACTGTACCTGGTCGCCACCTGACTTACCGCCACCAGAATTTCCACAACCTGCTAGCACAGAAGCTGTCATCACACCTACTGCAGCTAGACTTAGTAATTTTTTAAACTTCATAAAAAACCTCCTAAAAAATTTAACACTTACTTTAAAAATTTTAACACTTGCATTATATGTTATACCCATTATAAGGAAAACTATTGCATTTACTTTAGGTAAATGTGATAAATTTTTTTATAATCAGTATATAACCTAATTAATACTAAATACTTACCCTTCTATCTTGTAGTCCACTATATCAGTCAGGTCAACATCCTTCTTTTCCAGTATGTCGATTAGTTTCTCACAGCTAAACTCACCTATCTTCATAGACCCTACATCGATATTTACAACCTTGTATTTGCTCTTGTTAAAGCTATTTGATTCTGCACCAAAGGCACCTATAATTATATCCTTTTCCTCGCAAACACTAGACAGGTAGTCAATAGCCCCGGAAAATATAAGGGAGTCGGTTATTACTACACCATCCATGTCCCCGTTGGCTTCTAAAAGCTTTTTCATAGACATATATCCCTCGAGTTTATTAAATTCGTTTTCCTCAACCATATCATCACTAAAATACAAGCCATTTTCCCTTATTGACTGGATATAACCATCATACCTATCAGTAGTAACCATTGAATCCCTCTTACCACCTATAAAGCCTATCTTTTTACAACCAAGACCAACCAAGTGATTTGTTAACTTCCTGCATGCATCTACGTTGTCTGTATCCACCGTATAGATATCATCGTATTCCTCGCTTTTACCTATTAGGATAAAAGGAAATTCTATATCCCTAAGGTAGTTCACTGTTGAATCACCTATCACTGACCTCATAAGAATTACCCCATCCACCTTGTTGGAATTTACCAGCCTTTTAATGGCATTGGTTTCGTTTTTACCATTATAGGCAATCAAGGTATCATAACCCCTCTTACCTGCTGTCTTGGCAACTCCCCTCAGGCTTTCCTGGAAAAATGGATTCATAAAGAAATCATCATCTGCTGGTAGAACCAGGCCAACATTTTTAGATATCCTATTGGCAAGACTACGGGCAATAGCACTTGGATGGTAGTTTAAACGCTCCATAACTTCAAAAATCTTTTTCTTTGTGCTATCACTGATGTCTGGATAATTTCCGATAGCTCTAGATACAGTTGCCTTTGACACACCGGCTTCATCAGCCACAGTCTGCATTGTAACTTTCCTTTGCTTTTCCACTATCCAACCCCCTCAATCTCAGACAATATTTTTCATCTCAGATAATATTTTTTTAAGCTACTAAACCGATTTAGTTCTATTTTTATTAGCTACTTAACCGGTTTCGTTAACTTTATACACAATATATCATACTTATTAATCGATTGCAATATATTTTTTTAAAATTTATTGAAAATTTTCAAAATATAGATTATACTGGTCTTACAATTTACTAGTTACTATATTTTTTTCTAAAAATAGGTCTTGTTACTAGTGGTTATTAGTTAATTTTAGAAGGGAGAAAAATGTATTAATTACATTTTAATTAAGGAATATGAAACAATACATTTGTTTTGATGTCGGTGGTACTGGCATCGGTTATGGTATTATCGAAGAAAACGGAAATATAGTTAAAAAAGGCAGCATGAATTCAGAAGCCAGAACCCTTGGTGGTAAGGGTATAGTTGACAAGATGGTTGCCAAGACTAAGAGCTTCTTACCTGACTATAAGCTGGAAGGTGTTGCCATATCTACCCACGGTATGATAGATTCTAAAAATGGCATAGTCATGCACGCAGATGACCACCTGATACCAGGCTACTCTATGATGAGGGTCAAGGATATTATCGAGAGCGAAACCGGTTTAACTTGTCACCTTGAAAATGACGTTAACTGTGCCGGTCTAGGAGAACTATGGTTGGGAGCCAACACAGACAGAAAATTGGTCAGCATGATTACAGTTGGAACTGGTATTGGGGCCTGCCTGATCCAGGATGGTCAGTTAATTACCGGTGAGTGCATGTGTGCTGGCGAAATAGGTAAAATCATGATACCAGGTGGTAGGTTTGAGGATGTTGCTTCTACATATGCCATGACATCTGGACTGGAAAAAAGATTGGGACTGGAAACTGATAGTCTAAATGGTAAGATGGTCTTTGAAAGGATAGAAGCCGGAGACCAGGTATATATAGATGCTGTTGATAAGATGATTGACAAGCTGGCTATAGGCCTATCTACCCTTGCCTACATCTATAACCCAGGAATCATAATTCTTGGTGGTGGTATAATGGCAAGAGAAGATTACTTCAAACCTAGGTTAGAAGTAGCCTTGGCCAAGTATTTAACTCCACTTATCCTTAACAATACTGAAATCAGGTTTGCCAAGCTAAAGAACGACGCTGGCATGATTGGTGCCCTAAAGAACTTCTTGAATAAGAATGGAGACTAATATGATAAAAATAATGTTTGTATGCCACGGTAATATATGCAGGTCACCAATGGCTGAAGCCCTTTTCCGACATATGATAAGGGAAGAAGGTTTGAGTGACAAGGTATTTATCGATTCATCTGCTACTTCTTATGAAGAAATCGGTAATCCTGTCCACCCAGGGACTAGGAATAAGTTAAAAAAATATGGCATATCTGTTGATAATATGTTTGCAAGCAAGCTAAAAAGGTCTGACCTGGATGAATTTGACTACATCTTTACTATGGACCAAAATAATATGAACAATATAAAAAGAGAGTTCAGCGAGGTTGACCAAACTAAGGTTATGAAGTTTATGGACTTGACCGACCACCCTAGAGATATAGCAGACCCATGGTATACTGGCAATTTTGACCAAACCTATGATGATATCCATGAGTCTTGCCTTTGTCTTATGAAAATAATAAAAGACAGGCTTAAGGTCTAACCCCTGTAAGACCAATACTATTATAAGTTAATAATGAGATCAATAAAGGAGGACACATATTTATATGACCCTACTGGCCAGATTCGACCTAAATCTAACAAATCGAAATCAGTAGACATAAAAATGATATGTGTCCTCCCTTTCATTATATATTATCCTTATCTTTACCAATAAAAATGAACTAAACCATACTTATAGATTTTTTCCTATACTTTACTATACTTATAATTACCAACAATAAATCAACAAGTGGTATGGTCAACCAAATTCCATTTAAGCCCAAGACCATTGGGAGTATAAATATAAGTGGTACAAACAGAATTATCTGTTTTAGCATAACCAATAGTCCTGCTGTCTTTCCGTCTCCAATCGACTGGAAAAATGTCAATACCATTATCAGTATACCGTAAAGTATAAATATGCTATAGAAGATCCTAAAGGCTGGTATACCCATAGTCAAAGTCATTCCCTTGATACCAAAAAGCATCAACATATCCTTTGCAAAAATCTCTGATGGTATCCAAAATACTCCAGCCAAAACCAGGGACCCTACCACGAATACCTTAAAAATAGACCTTACCCTCTCGTAGTTTTCCGCCCCATAATTGGCTCCTATAGCCGGCTGTAAACCCTGGCTCATACCCCATATTGGTATAAATGAAAAGGCCATAATTCTAAGACCAACAGCCATAACTGCTGCAGCCTGGTCTCCACCATATTTAAAAGCTTGACTATACAACAGACTCTGCTGGATAATCGTCAAGACCTGCATCATCATAGCAGAAACACCTACCCCAAAGACTTCCTTGGATATGGCCTGTTCATTTCGTATACCTTTTATCCTTACGGTCTGGCTTTTTACCTTAAAATAATATAGGGTTACAAGTGCCTGAATTATCTGGGCTGTAATAGTTGCTATGGCAGCTCCTTCAATACCATAGTCCCCCATACTGACCATCAAAATAGGGTCCAAAATTATATTTATAAGGGCCCCTGTCACCATAATCAGCATGGCTTTTTTCATCAAGCCTTCACCACGCATTACCATATTGGCAGCCTGTGTGAAATTAACGAAAATAGAACCCACAAAAATTATCTTCAAATACCTGCTTGCATAATTTAGGATATCGCCACTAGCACCAACAAGGGCCAACATCTTTTCACAAAATACCAGGCCTATTACGGTAATTATAAGCGAAAATAATATTATCCAAAAAGACAGATTTGCCATTATCTTGTCAATGGTTTCCCTGTCCCTCTTGCCTAGTGCTCTAGATAGGACAGAAGCCGAACCTACACCTATCAGGGTTGATACACCAGTATTAAAAAATGTAAATGGCATGGCAATCCCTATAGCTGTCATCTCTTCCTGTCCCAAAATCTGACCGGCAAAGATACCATCCATCAAGGGATATAAACCTATCACTATCATACCCAGTATGGCTGGAACAGACAGTTTTATCATAATATCAATAGGTCTCATGCTTAATAATTCTTCACTATTTTTATTCATCACTACCTACCTTTCTAATCACTTATTCTTCCTTTTTCAGTAGCGATAAAAACATCTCCTCCAGCAAATACCTATTCGTATTGAAACTTTCTCTAATACCCAATAAACCACAGGCAAGTATGATTGAATTAATCATATCCGTCAAATAATTATAACGATCCATTGACAATTCTTGATAACCTGCAAGTTTCAACATAGATTGGATTTTTTCTACATTAAGTTCCTTCATACCTAAGTATAAATCCCTCAACTCATCATTATCCTGAATTTCCTGCAAAAGCATAACATAAATAGGCATATATTTATTATCATCCAAACATTTGTCAACAATAATTTTGGCCATTAGCTCTTCTGTTAAGTTACCAGATTGGACTTCAACTTGCTTGTCAATTTCATTAAACCTGTATTCACATCCTAAAACCATTATGTCATATAAAATTTCTGATGTTTTTTTGTAGTGGTGGTATAGACCACCAATTGACAGGCCACTTGCCTTAACTATGTCCTGCATGGTCGTATTCTTGTATCCCTTTTCTAGAAATATCTCCATCGCCTTAACTTGTATAATTCTCTTTCTTTCTTCACTAGTTAATCTTTTTCTCATAGGGGCCTCCTAACCGACACTAGTGTCGGTAATTATATTTTACTACTATTTTTCATATTTGACAATAATAAATACTATCATTTATTGCATAAAAATTTGCAACTTACCTTCATAATTCTTATAGTGTCTAAGAGATTCATAAAACCACTTATAAAATACAGACCACTTAAATTAAAATACCAGACCACTCCCATAGTCCTTAAGCCTTCCACTTCCCAGTGAAATAACCCTCTTGCCGTGGTTTTCAATAAAGTCTCTTATTAGACCACCATCAGGATGACTCTCCAAGTCACCAAAGAAACCTATATCGCCATGACCCAAGTCACAACTGGCCCCTCCTATAAAACCATAGTCCATCCCCTCTAAATCAATATATCCTGGCCTAATCTTTAATACATCTAGACCCTGATTTGTTAAGATTCTGTAAATACCCTCGTCTCCTGTAATTACAGCCCTATCTGTAACCTGGCATATGGAACAATTCGCATAACCCTGTTTGACAGGAATTATTTGAAGGTCCTGCCTAGCTTCCAGCAGGTCTACTAGTCTAGGTTCTAAGGATTCCAACCTTCCTATGGCATACTTACCCGTAAAGGCAAGATTCAGGGCCACGTCTCCAGGATACTTGGTCTCTAATTTTTTTATCCCCTGGACCAGCCTGTATTTTCCCCTTATTTTTTCAGATAAAATTTCCCTATAGTAGTCGTAGGATTCATTTGAGCAGATAAATGTCTGCCCATCAAAGAAAATCGACAGGTCCACATGTCCCCTTAATCCTTCATATAGTTGGCTTTGGTCATATGAATTGTATAATTCAAAGCCCATAGCAGCCAAAGTCTCTCTTATTTCATTATCCATCCGAAAATCAACTATTATATTCATGATAACCACCACCTTAATATATAATACAACAAACTAGGACTTTAAAAAGCAGGCCCTATTTTAAAAGCCTGCTTTTATTATTGGGTTTATAAGTTATCCCCTAAGGACTAGTCGTTGTCCTTGTTATTTTCTTTTTCTATATACTCCTTAAAGGAAATTTCATCGTCATTTCTTTCTATTTCCTTAACAAATATCTGGAGCTTTTCTATCCTGTTCTTATCAAGAGATAGTACCTTGACCTTGGTAGATTCATCGAGTTCAATCTCCTGGCCCTCTTCTGGTAAACCGTTGATATAACCCATGATATATCCACCAATAGAGTCGAATTCATCAGATTCCAGTTCATTGTAAAGGTATTCATTTACATCTGTCAACTTTGTCCCGCCGTCAACTATATATTCGTTTTCGGCAACCTTTACAATTTCTTCTTCATCTTCATCGTACTCATCCTCGATATCCCCTACCAAGACTTCAACTAGGTCTTCTATTGTAAGCAGGCCTGATGTACCTCCATACTCATCAAGAACTATAGCTATCTGGGTCTTGGCCAGCTTCATTTCTTCTAACAATTGGGATATTTTCTTGAACTCGTAGGTAAAGAAGGCTTCTCTCATGTATTTTTCTACATTAAAATTCTCCTCTTCTTCATCTGTCAAGAATATTATATCCTTTATATTCAAGATACCTATTATATCGTCAATATTTTCCTTATAGACAGGCATCCTACTTAATTTTTCTTCCTTAAAGACCTCCAAAATATCTTCATAGCTTGACTCTACATCTATAGCTACCATGTCAACCCTCTGGACCATAGCATCTTCTGCCTTCATATCACCAAATTCAAATACATTATTGATTATTTCTCTTTCTTCATGCTCAAGGACACCTTCTTCGTGGCCAACATTTACCATAATCTTTAGGTCTTCTTCAGTTACCAGGGATTTTGGATCATCATCCTTTATCCTGAATATCTTGAATATTATGCTAGTAACTATATTTATAATAAATACAAATGGTGTTAGTACTATAATTACAACCCTTAATATCTTAGCAAAGGCCAGAGATACCCTCTCCTTGTTGTTAGCTGCAAGTGTCTTTGGAGTTACCTCACCAAAAACCAATACCAATACTGTCATGACAAGAGTAGCCATGGCTATTCCCTGATTACCAAATATACTCATAAAAAGAGATGTAGATATGGATGTTGCAGCTATGTTAACCGCATTGTTGCCTACTAGAATTGAACTTAGCAATTTTTTAGGCTGGTCTATTAACTTTTCTAATACACTGGCACCCTTGACGCCATTTTCTTTCAGGTGTCTGATCCTCACCTTGCTGACTGACATTACTGCTGTCTCAGATGCTGAGAAAAATGCAGACATTATTATTAAGCCTATTAAGACTACAATCTGAATCCATAAACTACCAGAATCCAATAAAACCACTCTCCTATTTTCTAAATTTATCTTGAGTATATTATAACACAAGTATTTTTATTTTACCATGAAAGCTTGACTTTTGAAGATGATTCTATTTCATCAAATTCTACTTCCAGCTTAACAGGTATCATATTCTTAAGTTCTTCCACATGACTTATTATACCTACACTCATATTTTCTCCTTGAAGTCTTTCAAGTGAAGTCATAACTGTATCCAATAGGTCTCTATCCAAGCTTCCAAAACCTTCATCAAGAAAGAAGAACTCAAGTGGGGCACTTCCCTTTAACTGTATCTGTGAAGATAGGGCCAGGGCTAGTGATAGGGATACCAGGAAATTTTCCCCTCCTGACAAGGTATCAGCAGACCGCCTCAAGCCGCCCTTGTAGTTGTCTCTAATGACAAAGGCATAGTCCCCATCTATTTCCAAAGCATACCTGCCACTTGTTATAAGGTCTAACCTTTGTGATGCATCATAAACTATATTTTGTAGGTAGGCCTGGGCCAGGTATTCTACAAATTTGTTTCCCCTCAAGACCCTCTCAAGGTCTAAAATTGAATCCATCTTGGCCTGATAATTTACCAGGTCTTTTAAGAAAGAAGCAACCAATTCCAAGTCTAGGCCCATCTTTTTGCGTTGATAGGTAAGGGTAGATAGTTTGTCTTTTAGGATATCTAGCTTTTCTTCTAGGTCCTTACATAGGCCTTCTTGTTGCAACAAGGCTTCCTCTTCTACCGACCTACCTGCTAGCCCCTCTAGTACCAGCCTAATGGAATGACCTATTTCTAAGATATTTTTATCATAGGCTTCAAGTTTAATCAAAGACTGGTCGTAGTCATCTTTAGACAGGGCCTCCTGCCTTAACCTGTCTATATCCTTAAACTCTTCCCTGGCCAGGATTGTTTCCTTCCTAACTTGGGTTGCTTCTTTTTGGCTTGTAAGGTCCTTAAAAGACTCAAGTATTTTCCCTTCTTCAAGTTTTAATTGTTCTATGCTTTCCTCTTGAAGGCTTATATCCTTGTTGAGTCTATCAAAGGCCTCTTCCTTTCTTTGCATTTCTTCGTAGGCCTCTTGGATATTGTCTGTGCCTAGGTCTGTTTTCAAAGGCCTTAACTGGTCTTCCAAACTTTTTGAGGAAGCGTCTAACTTGTCTATATTATCCTTATAGACCTCCAGCCTTGTCTTCCTGGATTCTAGGTCCACTATCAGGTCTCTTATTTCTTTTTCTATAGATGACTTGTCCCTATTGACCTTGTCCTTTTCCTTGTTTAATTTAGCTATTTCTTTTTCCTTTAAGTTTTTTAGGGATTTCTCCCTTTCTAATTGGTCATTTTGAGCCTTGTATTTGGCCCTCAAGACTTGAATATCTGACTTGGCTAATTCTAACTCAAGCCTGTCTAACTCATCTTTTTCCAGGCTTAATTGGGTTTCTAACCTGCCTAGGTCCAGTCTCCTCTTTTCCCTTTCTTGAAGCAAGCTATCTAGGTCTGCTTGGGCCTCGTCTATATTCCTCTTGTAAATATCCAGGTCAATATTGGCTACTAAGCCCTGGTCTAGACTCTCTATCTTTGAACCACATACCGGACAGGCATGACCCAGGTGGTCACCCTCCCTTAATATATTCTTTAGGTCTTTGGCAAGGTCTTGTAACCTAAGCTCATTATTTTCCTTAACAAGGCTTTCCAACTTGGTCTTTTTATCCCCTATTTCTTTTTCCTTGTCCTTTATACCTTCTCTTAGTTGACTTATCTGGTCTTGACACTTACCTGTCCTATCTCTTAGAAGTTTGGACTTGGCTTCATTATCTTCATGCTTAGATATTATAGTCCCCAAGTCATGAAGGTTCGTGTTCATATCCATTAGCTGGTCATCACTTGGGACCTTGATTTTCTCCTCTTCAATTATGACATCGATAATGTTGCCCATCTGGTCTTCTAACTTGTTCAGGTCTTCCTGCCTGGTCTCCAGGACCTTGTCAATTTTCTTTATTTGAGTCAAAACATCTTCAACTAAGGATATTTTATCATTCTTGTCTTTTTCTAAGTCTTCTTTTGTATTTTTTAACTGGTAGGCCTCTCTTACCCTATTCTTATAGGCAGTATCCTGCATACTGGACTTAAGTTGCCTTTCTAGATCTAGCAGGTTTTCATTTTCCTTACCTATAGATTCCCTTATGACCTGGTAATTTTTTTCTCCCAGATCCAGTTCTTTGGAAATTTTTTCCAGTTGTATATCTAGGTCTTCCAACTTTTTTATATCTTCAGCTAGGCCAAAGTAGGTACTTGTTATCTCCAATCTTGACCTTAGGTCTTCCATAGAGTCCTTCTGGTCTATCAAGTCTTTTTCTAGGCCTTCCAACCTAGCCTTTTCTAGGCTTAACTTGTGGACTTCCCTATATTCCTGGTAAATTTTTTCTTCTTCCACAAGTTCCTTCCTACTATACTTTAACTCCTCTTCCAGCTTCTTTATTTCTTCTTCCAGCTCTTTGTAGGCTTCTTGAGTCACTTCTGGGTATTCAGCCAACTTGGCCTGGATTATATTGATTTGGTCACCTACCAACCTCTTATGCCTGGCAAGAGACATGTTTAAGTCTGTCCCATACTCTTCAAGGTTAAATATCCTCTCAAGCATATTTCTCCTGTCCTTACCTGTTAGTGATAGAAATTCACCAAACCTACCCTGGGGTAGGACTACCGACTTCAAAAAGTCACCCTCTTCTAGCCCAAGTATAGCTTTTATCTGCTTGTTAACATCTCCTACTTTGTCAGCCAAAACCTCGTAATCATCATCCGGACCCTTGGACATAAGCCTTACATAGTCACTAGTAGCTGAAGTCTTTCCCGACCTTTCACTTTTTTTAAACCTCCTGGTAACCATATACCTGACCCTATCCTGGCCTAGGCCTAGTTCAAATGTGTAGGATATACTTGCCTTATCCCTATTTGAATTAATAAACTCCTTACTTCCCCTGGCTATATTTCCATAAAGGGCCAGGGTCATGGCATCCAATATAGTGGACTTTCCAGACCCCGTCTTGCCAAATATCCCAAATATACCCCTGGATGTAAGTCTTTCAAAATCTATGACCTGTTTGGAGGCATAACTATTTATTCCATCAATTTCTAGTCTAATTGGTTTCATGGTCTATATCCTCCCTACTGATCAGCTTATTAAACAGGTCTATCAAGTCCTGACGTGGGGCCCTGCCTTCATTTTCTTCCTTGTAGAAATCCACAAAATATTGGCCGATGCTGGCCCTGCTTATATCAACCATTTCCTTTTTGACCCAGTCTTGGCTTCCCTTTAGGACTGGCTTTATCTCGATGATGTTTTTCATCAATTTTTTCATCTTCCTAATACTCTCCAGGTCTATACTATCATTGGTTTCTATTTCAAAATAGGCAAATATGTCCTGACCTGACCTTTCTTCACATATTGCCATGGCCTGGTCTAGGCTGGTTGCCTTAAAAAGACAGATTGGCCTATAGTTGTCTAGGAGGACTTGATTTACATCAGGTTCCTGACCTGGCTCCAAATCAACCAAATAAACTGACTTAGATGAAGACCTCTCATTTTTACTATATTGGATTGGGGAGCCAGAGTAATATGCCCTATATTCCTTGGATATCCTCTGTGGCTTGTGGATATGTCCAAGGGCAGTATACTGGGATCTGGCAGGTAGGTCTGATTTTTCAACCAACAAAGAACCGCCCAACTCTATCCTGCGCTCTGAATCCGATATAGCAGACCCAACCACAAAAATATGGCTGACTGCTATGTTTATCTCATCATCCCTGTAAAACTTTTCTAAATCCCTGAATATCCTACCTACCTTCCTAGTATAGGACTCCTGCATTTCGTTTATATCATCAGTCTGGTCGTAGGCTTCATTAAGTCTTTTTTCACTTGGATAAGGCAGACTGATTATATTAATTTTTTGGTCTCCTATTGCTATCTTTGTAAAGCATGGTTGGGCCTCTTCAATAGAAAATCCCCTATACTTTCCCCTAGTTGCCTGGCTCCTTGGATAGCCCAGGATTGTAATTCCTAGACCCTCAACAAGGGGTCTAACCGATTCCAACCTATCAGGATTATCATGGTTACCTGCAATTATAAAGACTGGTCTGGCTCCATCCTTGGCTAGCCTCTCTATAGTCCTATAAAATAGGGACTCAGCACTTGATGGAGGATTGTAGCTATCATATATATCCCCGGCTACCAGGACTAGGTCTACATTATTTTCTTCTACAAGGTCTATTAAATTGTCACAAAACCTAACCTGTTCATCATGCCTATCATGGCCCTCTAGGGTCTTGCCCAGGTGCCAATCCGATGTATGAAGTATCCTCATAAAAACCTCCTAATCATAACTAACTAAGTCACCTACACTAAATAGGTATATATATTTCTCCTTTACCCTCTTGCCTGAAATATCCTCCAAGGCCCTGGCATAAAGGTCTAGCTGTGGCTTATACCTGGCCACTATATCCTCATACCTATCCTTATTCACATAGTCGGTCTTGTAGTCAAGTAGGACCAAGTCACCATCCTGGTCTTCAAAAAATACATCGACTATACCAACCAACATCATTCTTTCAGATTCATCTATAGATTCATCCTTGTATATCTCAGAAAGTCCTATATTATAGTCAATAGCCGTCTCCCTATGCAGGAGTCCATGACTGGCAGCCTGGCTCAACCTGGCAAACATAGGGGTCTTTACAAAGTCGGCTATCCACTTCCTATTTACCGTACCCACTTCTTCCGGTCTGAGTATATTCTTATCAATCAAGCCTTGTAGGTCTGCCCCTATCTTGTCATTTAAGCCTTTGGTGTCTTCTCTTAACCTATATAAGCCCTCAAAATCCAACAGCTCCATAACAAGGTGGAAAATTGTTCCCTTCTCACCTGGACTATAGGATATTTTGGTCTTAGAAGTGTGCATAAAGCTTGGTGTCTTGAGGTCAGGTATGGTCCTGCTCATATACATATTTTCATACTTGGTCTGGTCCTCTGCCTCTATTATCTTCTTAACCTCTGATACCGATATACTGGCCGGCTTTAGGGCACTTGCCTGGTAGGCATATGGCTTCACAATTGTCGGCTTGCGACCAGGATCCTTTTCTTCTTCCACTGGCTCAAGAGGCATATTCCTTATAGGTTCGACCCTGTTTTCAATATCCTTGGCCCTTTTGAAGACTGCCAACTTGTCCTCTACATCAATTAGCCAATTAGTGTCCTTATAGCCCATATAGTCACATTCCTTACCCCTTGCATCAAGGGCCTTGCCCCTGACTTCAAGGTTAGCTATGGACATCATTATCCAATCCAGGTAGGTCCTTGAATTTAATATTTCAAAGCTTTCTATCCTACCATCCTGGTCTCTTAACTTTGACTTCCACTCATCTAATTTTTTACTATAATCATCTATATTGGCAAAAAATACCAACTTTTCCTTGGCCCTGGTCATGGCAACATAAAGTAGCCTCATTTCCTCAGCTTCTTGCTCTAATTCCATCTTCTTATCAATATAGGTCTTGGCCATACTTGGAAAATTTATCCTCTTAGACTTGTCTATAATCTTTGGTCCATATCCTAGGTCTTGATGGAGTGACAACCTATGGTCGCTACTCTTAAAATTGAATTTACCATCTGCCTTGGCAACTATAACTAGGGGGAATTCCAATCCCTTACTCTTATGAATTGTCATTAGTCTTACAACATTTGCATCTCCTGAAAGTTCCTTGGCCTCACCCAAGTCAGAACCCCTGGTCTTGACCCTATCTATATAGTTTACAAAGTTAAATAAACCCTTGAAGGATGTTTTTTCAAAAGTCCTGGCCCTCTCGAAAAATAAGATAAGATTATTCTGTCTATGCTGGCCTAACTCCAGGCCACCTACATAAGCATAGTAGCCAGTATCCTTTAGTAAGAACCATATAAATTCATCAAGAGGCATAAGGCTAGACATCTTCCTATAGGCTTTGATTTGGTCCATAAAGTATACAAGTCTAGCCCTTAGGTCTTGATAGTCTTGGTCCAGACCATCAAGTTCATCCTGGTCCATCTCATATAACTTCACCAAAAGTCCATATATGTCTGAATCCTTATCAAGTAGCCTCAATAAGGCGAAATCACTAGGTTTGAACTTATATATAGGCGACCTCATAACCGATAAAAGGCATATATCCTGCCTAGGGTTGTCAATTATCCTAAGTAGGTTTTCAAATATGCTTACCTCAAGGGTAGAGAAATAGTCTCCTCCTAAGTCTGAATAGATTGGTATGCCAAGTTGACTAAAGACATCTTCAATATCTTCCACCCTAGACTTTAAGGATCTGAATAGGACTACTATGTCCCTGTATTCTATCTTCCTATACTTGTCTAATTTTCTATCAAAAACCAAATATGGCTTTTCCCTATTGTTTACCACCTGGTCTATATAGGCCCCTATGGCCTGGCACTGTGACCTAAAGCTTGATATGGACCTAAAGTCTTCCAAATCTACCCCTTCCAGGTCTAGTCCATCTTCATTAAATACCTTGTCAACCAACCGTACTTCTACAGGTCCCCCTATATTAAAGTTTTCCATGGATAAGCCTGGAGTGATGCCAGTATTGTCACTGTCATTGCCTAGGTCTCTATAGACACTTTCATCTATACTATCATAGTCCAGCTCCTTAAAAACAGCACTTGGATTTAACCTCTCCTCATCCGTATAGTCAAGCTCTCCTGTAGCCTTCCTCATAATGGACATAAAGACATGGTTACAGGCCTCTAGTACCTGGGCACTACTCCTGAAATTGTTGTATAAGAGGATCTTACGTCCAGCTTCAATAGGACCCTGGCTAATAGCATATTCATCATACTTTTTCATAAATATCTCTGGCATGGCCTGTCTAAACCTATAGATACTCTGCTTGACATCTCCAACCATAAACCTATTTCCAGGACTGGTCCTAGAAATAGTCGATAGGATTAATTCCTGGACCATATTGCTATCCTGGTACTCATCTATAAAGACCTCTTCGTATAGGTCCCTATAGGCCAGGGCAATCTTGCTAGGTTCAAGACTTCCACCCGACCTATCTATCAAGATGTCTAGGGCAGTATGTGTTATATATGAAAAATCTACTAAGCCCAGGCTCTTTAACTTTTGCCTATAGGCCTGCCTAAATCTCTTTGTTATATTGGATACTGCCCTCATATATGGATAGGCCATATCTAACTCTAGCCTAACCTCATCTAGACTTATATAGAGCCTGTCTTGGATTGACTTTATATCACTAATTATACTATCAACCATTTTTTTTATAATCTTATATTCTGCCTTTACATAGTCATCCACCTTTGAACCTATCCTAAAACTCTTTATATCACTCTTTCCTGACCTGTAGTTGTCTATTTTTTCCTTCAAGTCCTCAAGGTCCAGGTCAAGAAAGTTTGCATCCAATTCCGGATCAAAGCTTGTCTTTTCCTGGCCAAGCCTAGAAGATAAAACTCCTAGTATCGACCTAATATAGACAAGGTGTTGGCCTATAAAATCCCTATACTTGACCAGGTCATCATAGGCCTCTAGTTTGTCAATTACTTCCTCTAGCCTATATGCATATGAAGCCAATATGGCTACTTCATTGGTCAGGTAAGGTCCTAGATAAGAAGAAATAATATCCTTGTCTTCCTTGTCCTTAGTATTGAACTTTTCTGCATTATCATCTAGCCAGTCCTCTGGATAGGCCGATGAGTCTATAAAAGTATTAAGCATTAGTATCAAGTCCATAAGGGGCCTATCATTGTTCCTGGCTGAATATATGTCTACCAGGCTCAAAAATTCTTCATTTTTTTCGTTATAAAGGTCCTCAAAAAGGTCCTCTATTACATCCTTCTTTATCATTTCAATTTCTGCAGGGTCACCAGTCCTAACATTAGGGTCTAGGTCAGTTGCATGAAAATTTTCCCTGACCACACGACCACAAAATGAGTCTATAGTGGTTATATCAGCCCTGTTCAATAGTAGTAGTTGCCTTTGAAGGTGGTCATTTTCAGGGTCCTTGTCCAGGGCATCTTCCAGGGCTAGGCCTACCCTCTCCCTCATTTCATTGGCTGCAGCCTTAGTAAAGGTAACCACCAAAAGTTTATCTATATCTATGGGTTTTTCCTTGTCAGTAACTAGGCTTATAATCCTCTCGATTAAGACGGCTGTCTTTCCCGATCCAGCTGCGGCTGCTACTAGTAGGTTTGACCCCCTATGGTCTATTACACTTGCCTGTTCTTTTGTCCACTTAGTCGCCACTAGTTACTCCCCCTTCCTTGTTCTTTTTTGCCAACACCTCTACTATGTCACTATAACGGCCTCCCTTGACCTTCTTAGGGTTCTTATTAGCATCTCCATCCACCTTGCCCGCCTTTGGCTTGTCAGCAAGTGGTATCTCTATATCCCTGTACTTATCTGTCTTCATACTAGGGTCAAACTGGCATACCGACTTATACTCACAATAGGTACAGGCGGTTAAGGCCCCCTTCCTAAATGGGCTAATATCTATCTTTCCATCGTATATATCCTGACAAATCTCCCTGGACTTGTTCATGACAAAGGTCCTTACAGTGTCAAATTCCCCTGGAGACATACTAGTTGTACGGCTTTCATAGATAGATCCATCTTTTTTCAACTCAAGCTTTAGTATATCTGAAGACATTCCTACTTGTAGGTCATTGTCCATATGACCTATTATATCCAGGTCATTGACGAAAAGACCACTAAATTTATTTTCCTTTAATAGTTTTTTATCCAGATCTTCTTCAGATAAGGCTAGTCCATCAGCTAGACCAGACATATCGAGGTCTTTGTTGGAAAAGTTTGAGTAAAGTACTCCTGCAGGCTCAATTTTACCCCTCTTATCAGCATTTATCACTGCATTCATGTACATAAATAGCTGGAGCTGGAGGCCACCATAAAGGCTGGTTAGGTCTATCTCCTTTCCAGATGACTTATAGTCGATTACCCTTACAAACTCTCTTTCCCCGTCTATACAGGTATCCAGCCTGTCAATCTTACCAATAATGTTCACCCTTCTTGACCCATCAAGGTCTAGGTTTAGGGGTGGGTAGGCAGAGTTAAAACCAAAGCTTAGCTCAAAGCCACTTGGTTGGAAATCTCCTTTTTTTACCTGCTTAGACATATTATCTATCGAATCTACTAGAGACCTGTTTAACCTACTGTATAGGTACCTGTACTTTTCTGAACTGTCTAATATATAGCCTGCCCTTGACTTGACAAGGTCTTGAGAAATTTGGTCTACTGACATTCCTATATAGCCCTTGTCTATGTCCTTCCAACTTAGGTCTTTTTTTGCCAATGACTTGGAAAATTCATCTAATATCTTGTGGGAATATATGCCTGAATCCATAGGAGAAAACTCGTTTATAGACCTCTCCTTGGCAGCCAGTCCATAGTTCATAAAATATGAAAATGGGCAGGCAGCATACTTTTCAAGCTTTGATACACTAAATACACCCTTGCCATATAGGATCCTGGACTGGTCTACATCTAGGTTGGAAACCCTATTATCGTAATTTAGGCTAGACTCAATCATATTGTCTACCTTCTTTTTCTCTTCAAGGCTAACCAGCTGGTCATATATGTGGATGGTATCCAGGTCTGAATCTAGGAAGTTTTCCATCTTAAGTCCTGGGAAAATCTTCATAATCTTCTTGATAAGTGAAGATATCTTCATAGTATCCCCCTTAAAGTTGGATACCGGGTGAGTAATAATTAACCTCTTCCTAGCGATTCCCATAGCCCTGTATATCAAGAAAACTTCTTCATAGGTCTTTGATTTCACATCAGAATCAAAACTTATACCCATTTGTCCTAATTTTTCCTTTTCCCTATCGCTAATTAGGGTCTGGTCCCCTATTGTCTTAGGAAATACTCCTTCATTTACACCCATTAGGATTAGGACCTTGGTGTCTGGGTTTTTCATCCTGTCAACACTGGTAACAAAGACCTGGTCACTAGAAGGTGGTATAATACCAAGCTCAAAACCAGACAACTCTGCCTCCATTAGCCTTATATATCTCTCTAAACCAATCTTTTCATCACCTAAAAATTCTACCATTTCGTCCAATACATCTACAAAAATGTTCCATACCTGTGAATACTCCTTGGCCTTGTAGTGGTTTTCCTGGCCTTTAAATTCCTCTATCAGGTCATTAATCATTTCTGGTAAGCCTATATCTAGGGCAAACTGGTATAGGTGGGCGGATATGTCCCTTAGGCTATTCTTGCCCTTAAGCTGGTCATGTAGCTTCTCTATTGGCTCCACTACCCTCTTCCTAATATCATTGATATGGGTATTGTCAGGTTCTGAATCGTCCTCTATATTGTGAATTAGGGGCCTATCCCAGTCCTTAAACCACTCGGACCCCCTTATACCATTGGCTATGACATAATTTTCAAGAAGGCTTACATCCTCATGGTCTATACCAACAAGGCCGCTCTTAAGGTAGTTAAATACTGAATTATATGAGTAGTTCTCCTTCTTCATATTCAATATTGATGTTAGAAGTACAAGGATAGGATTAGTCTTGGCTTCTAACTTTTGGTCTAGGAAGTAGTTTAGCTTATAGTCCTTAAATATAGCCCTTACCAGGTAGGCATAGGAATCTAAGTCCCTAGTTGCCACCGTAATCTCCCTATACCTATAGCCCTTATCATTGACAAGCTCAACTATCTTGCCAGCTACATATTCGACTTCCTTATATATATTTTCAAACTCTATAAGGTCAATGTTTTCCACTTCTCCTTGGAAAGGCTTGGCCCTATATAGGTTTATATTCTTTTCTAAATAGGCCAGGTCTGGACTCGAATAATAGCCTTGGCTAACCACTTCTATATCCTCCAGCCTTTTTAACTTGTGCCTGCTACATATGTCTATAAGCTTTAAATAAGTAACATGGGTCTTGGAAAAGACTGTCTTGACCTCCAGTCTGGATTTTAAATCCAAAAGTAGGGATATATATGTATTTTTAGACAGGGCAATTAGACCCTCTATCAGGTCATACTGGACCGGTGTAAAGCCTGTAAATTCATCTATAAAAATAGTTGCTTCCCTAATTTCCTCATAGAAAGCCAACTTCTTAGATAATAATTGTATCCAGTCTTCTGTATCTATATAGTCTTCTTCCATCAATTTTTCATATGATGAATAAATCAGACCTATATCTTCCAACTTGGCCTTAAGAGCATGATCATCAGTCCTAAGAGCCATCTCTTCCAGTTCTTCTAGCCCTATCTTGTTTTGCTTTAACTCAATTAGGGCATCCTTTACTATATCAACCAGGCCAGTTGAATCCTGGGGCATCTTAAGTGTCTTAAGGTCTTTTGATACAGACTCTATAGCCCTATAGGTCATCATACCCCTGGCAGAAGAAGTCAATTTCTTTTCCTTAAGTCCACCAACCTTGGTAAATACCATATTAGCCAGGGTAGACATACTTACCACCCTTATCCTAAGGTCTGGATCCCTATCCTTTAGGAGCCTTAGACTCAACTTTTTTTCCATTTCAAATGTATATTTTTCCGGTACCAGTATAAATATTGGTCCCCTAGAACCTGACCTGGCCTCCTTGAAACATAAGTCCAAGAGGACCTGGCTCCTATCCGAACCAATCCTTCCTTTTATAAATCCTACACCCATCTTATACCTCTTCTCTTAAGTCCTCTAGTTTGAGATTCCTTATCTCCCCTATAATTGAATAAATTATATTTCTGTTGGCCGCATGCCTGTCCTCAGAATAATCAACCATCACCTGCCTATCTATTGCCGGCTGGTAGTAGTACATTCTTATATTTTCATAGTCTAGGTCACTACCTATTGACTCCTTGCAGACATACATATATACCCTTGTCTGCATCTTATTTTCCGCATAATTTTTTTCTATCTTCTTTCGTTCTGTCTTCCAGTCCCATATATCCAACCTGATTAATTCCCCATTTTCATAGACCTTTACCAGGAGGTCATAGGTCGCCTGGATCCCATCTTTTAGCTCTATCCTATGTTCTGGTAAAAAGATGACATCCTGGCCATACCTATTTTTGTATAGTCTGTAGATCTTCTTGACCCTATCCAGGTCCTTATCGTAGTCGCTAGTAGACCTAATAGGGTCTATACCTAGAAATATCCTTTGACACATAAGGTGAAAGTCCCTACCATAGGACATATTTTGCTCATAGTCCCTATCAAGCTGGCTGTCATCTGACCAAAAAATATGTCTGATATACTTGTCTATAAATTCTTTTTTACTTCTCTTCCAGGCACTTAGCATATTTTGGCTAAATATCAACTTATCCAACCTGTAGTCTAAAATTTCTTTTTCAATCATATATCCCACCTATTTTTCCGCCCCATTCCAGAGCTTCTTTCTCTCCTCTATATATCCTCTTAATATTTCAAGATAGCTAGAATCCTTTCTAAACATATTCCTATTAAGGCTTTCTATAAATTTATTCTTTGAGTTCAAAAGTAGGAGACTGGACTTGGCCCTGGTAATACCTACATAAAGGAGCCTTACCCTCTCACCTATTAGGGCTAGTTTGAGGTCGTCCTCATAAGAAGCCCTGGTCTTGCCCCTATTTATCCCCAAAATCTTATCTATGTCCATATTTACAAAGGCTTCAGGATACTTAAAGTCAGACCTAAGATACTTCCTGTCCACCCTAAAGTAGTCATCCAAACTAGAAGGGAAGTCCGACTTATTTATACCTGTAATAATGACTGCATCCCATTCCATACCCTTGGACTTATGAATAGTAGCCAGGGTCACACTTCCACCTAAGGGGTCTGTCTCCCCCATATCGTATATGGACTCTATTGCCCCATCAAATACCCTACTATACCTCTTGTCTAGGCTAAGGGCTAGTCTTGCCAGGTCTGCCCCTTCATAGGAAAGTAAATTTCCCAGATAAAATACTATATACTTAGACAAGAGTACTTCATTGCTGGTTAAATTCAGTCTAGTCAAGATATGAGAAACTAGGCCTAGCTTGTCAGCCTGGTTATGGTCACAAATAGACCTAATGGCTAGCATGCTTTCTGACATCCTCTTTGAAAATACCATTCTTATACTGTCATCAAGTCTTACCCTTGCCCTAGATATCCATTCTTCCATATATAAGTCATCATAAATCAAGGCTTCATGGTCCTCCTTGGCCAAGCTTTTGGCTATAGACTCAATGTCTTCCTGACTTAAGTCAAGGTCAAACCTTGCTACAAAAGCCTCCATGACTAGGTCCACAAAGTTATCCCTTATGGGCTCTAGCAAGAAGTCCAGGGCCAATTTCAGGTCACCTATTACTTTCTTCCTAACCTTAGAATCAGCCCCCAGTTTATCATATTTTATATCTCTGGCATCAAGGTAGTCTCCCATATCATCTGTATCATAGTTAGAAAATGACAAGACCCCAATACTATAGTTTGGGAAGGCCTTCTGGTAGTAGCCTATTGTCTTGGCAACAAGGTCCCTCTCCTCTTCTTGGTTCTTTAGTGACCTGGCAGCCACCATATACTTGTCTGTCTTTGGATTTGACTTGTAGGCTTGGCCACTCTCCACTGGCTCAATATGTATGCCCTCCAAGTGGCCTCTTGCCTGGTCCACCAAATGATTGGCTAGGTCTAATATATCCCTACTAGACCTAGCTGCCATATTCATCTCATAGAAATGGTCGGCCTGTAAGCAAAAATCCTTGAAGTACCTTGGATCTGACCCGGTAAAGGTGCCTGTTATACTCTGGTTAACATCCCCGACCCTTACAAGGTTTCTTTTAGATTTTTTACGGCTGGCCTTCTTATATGAAATTATATCTATAATCTTGCCCTGGATTTCATTAGAATCCTGGCATTCATCCTCAAATACATAAGCATACCTGGCCTGGTATTTTTCCGCTACTGACTCGTTTTCTACCAGGATCCTGTAGGCCCTTATCAAAATATCATCATAGTCAAAGTAGCCCTCTTGGTCCAGTATAGTCTGGTAATTCTTGTATATAGGTCCAATTATCTTCATAATAGTAGCCTGGCCCAGATCTAGGTAGGCCTCTAGCCTATCTACACTAATATCGGCATACTTCATCAATTTTATGGCATTTAGGACAATATTTGTAAACTCCCTATACCATTTGTCCACCTGGGCTTGGTCATCTCTAAGGTCTTTTTTTAGAAAGGACCTAATTCTGGTTTCATTCGCAGGTATAGACTCATATTCATCTATGGCCATCTGGATTAGGATTCCCTTTTTGTAGTCGTCAATTATCTGGCTTTCCTCACTTAGCATGGCTATGTCAGTGTTTTCCCTTATAATCTTCATGGCCAGGGAATGTATAGTCATTACCTCGAAGCCTCCTTTGTCTAGACCCTCGTCCTCCAAAATCGCCCTAATCCTCGACTTAAAGTTATTGGCGGCACTATTCATATATGTCAAAACCAGGATCTTGCCATCCTGGTCATCATCCTTCATTTTTTTGAGGAGCTTGGCAACTAAATTAGTAATTATAAAGGTCTTGCCTGCACCCGGAACCGCCTGGATCCCCATGCTACCAGACTTGTATTTCATAATTTCCTTTTGGTCTTTCCTAAAAACTATGTCCATAGTAGCCTCCTGTCTCCCAACTGGTCATATCCATTTATGGCCAAGTCTGAATGTAGTAGGTATATATTCAGGTCTTCCAAAGACCCCTCACCCAAAAATTCCCTAGTTGACCATAAGTCCTTCATATAGGTCTTGTTCTTGTCTACTTCCAAGTCCCTGTAAATCTGGTCTAGTTTAGTGTCATCAATATTTGTCAAGAGGCTATCCTCCATATAGGCCAGGTCAGTATCAAGGTTGCTTTCCACCCTTCTGATATAGGCCTTTGAATCAGCATCAAAGACCAGTAGGTAGTCCCTATCATTGGCTAAAAATTTATACTCATCTAGGGTCATTACTAGGATATTATCCCTAGAGGCAAGCTCCATTTTAGTCATATTTCCTGGGAAAATACTTGAATATTCCTTCAAAAATCCTAACCTGGCCTCATCACTAATGGATATAAAGTCAACCTTGTCACAGGCCTCTATCAGTGTATTTAGATCCTTTAAATGATCGCAAAAACTACTCACGAGTACCATATCATGGTCATCTACACCAGCCTCCATTAGGTGTTCTTTAAAGAATTTTTTTACAAACTCCTGGTCCGGCACCTGGCCATATATATCTACAGACAGGTCCCTGCGAATATCAACCATTAGCTTTTCTATATTTCTCGCTAAATATATATACGTCTTGTCTTTATTAAAAACTCTTAATAGTTCCAACTTGTCCTCTTGGCTCAAGATAAATTCCAAGTCTCTATGGATAGCCAGAGCACTAAATACAAGATTTCCTGTACGGGTCCTCGTAATAGTCTCACTCTCTGACATATAGTTTAGCCCATGCCCCAAAATCTGGCCAATCCTATCTGCTTCATCTACAGGTATAAGCCTCTTATTAGGGACTATAATAGCTATCCTGTCAGGACTTACCTTGTCTTGGTTGATTAGGTCTTCTAGGGTGTTAATAAGACCAAGATACATATCATAGTAGCTGTCGTAATGAAGGTCATTTATCTTTACCATATTTTTGCCAAAGTCTAAGTCCTTTTGGTCGGCTCCAAATAGGTCCTCTAAATAAACAAAGTCTCTCTTATCTATTAGGGGCTTATAGCTAGGATTTTCAACCAGGTCCTTATAATATCTCTCTATCAAGCTTGGTAAGTCATATAGGCCCAACCTATCCATTATAGATCTGTATTCAACTATTACATTCTTCATATCATCAAAAATATGACTGTTGGATTTTGACATCTTAAACCTTGAAATTCTATGGGCTATGGCATCATGAGGTATAGACTTCATACTAGCCTCAATCATGGCCCCATAAACCTGGTTGGCAATATTTATATTATTAGAATTTAAACCTTGAAAATATCCATCAAAATACCTCCTGTCATCTATTATCTTATTTAATAAAAAGATACTTGCCAAACGTGACAGGGTATTTGGCTTAACCCCTTCACCAATTAGGGGCCAATAGAGGTTGACTTGATCTACTATATAGGCCTGGATACTTGTGATATTTATCTTTTCATAGTAGGAACCACTAAAATTTGACCTCAGCCTGTCAGTCAAGACAGCCTGGTCTAAAGAGCCCTGACAGAAGAGGTATTTGTCCCCTATAAACTCTTCTAGTATATTCAGTTTATCTATATCCACGTCCTTCTTAAAGCCTATTTTATCTACTGTCATAATCGGTCTCCCTAACTTAGATATTGTCGAAAATAGTTAAATTTTCCTAATTATATTATATCATACTTTCGCTTCAATTATATTTCTCTAAAGGCTAAACCTATCTTTAAGTAAAATCATAATTAGAAGTGTATAGAAATAGGTTTAGATGTTTTTTTATTTCCTAATAGAGCGCTTTGTCGAGTACATTTTTTAATTTATAAACGATTTTAGTTAAGCATTTTCATTTTTAGGCAAAGAAAAAACAGTAAATCTTTTTCAAATTACTGTTCTGTGTTAGTTTTATATTAAATTGTCAGCTTAACAAGTTGGAATTACCTACTTGTGATACTCTTTTATTTTATGTCCATATTCAGTCAAAAGATTCTTTGAATAAATTTTTTCATTTTTTGAATTTCTAACTTCTTTCCAAAGAATAGAAGCTACTTTTAATTTGTTCAAGTAGTTGCAACTATTTTCTCTCTTTACTTTTCCCCAAGCAGTAGCCATATCAGCAGTAAATTTAAATGGTGAAATATCTGTTAAAATTGAGAAATATTCTCTAAAGTGTGTATTAAAGGAGAACCCACATTCAAGTAATGGCGTATCTAAGTTAATAGTTTCTACTTGTTTTTTCTCATTTTTTATTGATGACTTTTTAATTGAATTACTCCTAAAGTACTGCTCAATAATATAATTGAGTTCTTGTTTTGTAACTCTGTATTCTAATCCTGATGACTTACATATCTGTGAAAGTTCTTCACGATACCAATAGTATTTATTATTTATTTTTAAAGTCCCAATTCTTGCTTCTTGACCTGTGTTAGATTTTATAAAATTCTTACTAATGTGAGTTAAAATTTTATTGTTCTAACCATTACTTAATCTATTTAAAGCTTCAACTTCACTTTCAACAAAAAATATATCATTCCATTGATTACATTCATAAATAAAGGCATTTAGAGCATTACTTTCATGATTAGAAAAATCGCCTATAATTGCTAATTTCATTTTATAGTTTATTAATTTTTGCAAAATATTTCCTGCGATTTTATTGCTGAGATGAAAGAAGTCTTCTGTAAGATTATCTTTGCTAATGATAAATTTATTTTCTCCCGTTTCATAAGCGATTGTCATAAATAAATCTAAAAATGACTGTTCATCTGATATTACAATAGACTTATCTTCAATTCGTACAACTTTGGTTTTGTCTTTTGATTCCAATATTTTATGTTTCACTCAATTCCCTCCAAATTATTTTTTGCTATTCTAAATCCCAAATCATCGATTCTAAAATCCGGAAAACTCTTTCTCCTTGAAGTAAGGCCACAGGCTCTCTTTTCACTTGCAAAGCTCCCACCTCTGAAAATGCGATAGTTTCCATATCGTTCTTCATCATACAAATCAAAACACCATTCCCAAACATTTCCAATCATATCAAAAAGCCCAAAATTATTTTCTTTTTTTGTTCTTACTTCATGTAATCTACCATCCGAATTTTCTTTGAACCAAGCAATATCTTCAATATTGTCATATCGATATCCTTCTGTATTTCCTCTACAAGCATATTGCCATTCTTCATCTTTTGGTAATCTAAAGCCATTTTTGGAATGATCAAATATAATTTTTTCTGAAGCAGAATTCAATGTATAGCACTTTTCTAATGAAAGTTTTTCAGAAAGCAGATTACAAAATTTAATTGCATCTATCCAACTTATATTTACCGCAGGAAAGTTTTTTGTTTTAATATCATAGTCAGTTTCCATTACATAATTATATAGTTCATTAGTTACAGGTGTTTTTAACAATAAAAATGATTGAATCATCACTAATTCCTGTTTAACAATTTTTTCTTTTTTTATTCCGGGAATAGACATTTTGTAATCCGAACTTAACCACTTAATCGGATCTACAAAATCTCTGATTAGCTCCTGACCTTCCAGAATTAAGACCATATTTTCTTTTAAATATCTCGTCAAGTCCATTTTTCACTCCTGTAAATTAATTTCGTTTATATATATTGATTAATATTATAGCATTTTCAATGGCTTTTTTCCACTGTCAGGTTTTCTGGATATATCTCTTACTAATTGTTCCAAAGTAAATAATTCAAATTTATATTACAGATTTTTGCAACCACTTCACCAATTTTTCTATGGATATATTAGAGCTTAACTTTACAAACTGGTATTGTTCTAATATCTCGCTCCATATTCATTTTTTTACTGACAGATTTCCAACTTTCATTGAAATAAATATGAAAATAACTGAAGTATATATCAGTCTTTTTCTAAATTGGATCGTTTATTTCGTTTATAATTGTATGATTTTGTTGGCTATATCTTCTACAAATCGTTTATCATGCTCTACAAATATTAGTGTGGGGTTTGCTTCTTTTATAATTTCCTCAATCTGTATTCTTGATATTACATCTATGTAATTCAGCGGTTCGTCCCAAACAAATAAATGAGCTGGTTTTGACAAACTTACAGCAATTAAAACTTTCTTTTTTTGTCCATAGCTATAATTCTTCATGTCCATTTCAAACAAGTCTCTTGCAAAATCTAATTTCCTAAGAATTGTTTTACACAATGTTTCATCAACACCTTGCTTATAAATATACTCATTTAGACTACCTATTAAAGCCGATGTATCTTGAGGGATATACGATATTTTTAAATTACTTGCTAATTTTATCTCACCTGTATATTCGTCATTTAAACCCAGTAAAATTTTAATCAAGGTTGATTTTCCACTACCATTACTACCGTATATAGCCACTTTATCACCTTGCTTTATCTCAAAGCTAACATTACTTAATATCTGCTTTTCTCCATAGTATGATGATAAATTGTAAACTGTTACAAAAGTATTTTTGTGATGAAGTAATGTACGCAATAAAAGACTTTCCTTCGTTTCAATATCTTTTAGTAAACTCTGCTTTTCTTCTATTGCCTTATTTTGTCTATTCTCTAAATTCTTTGACTTCTTCATCATCTTGGCTGACTGGTGGCCTATATGCCCCTTATCTGGTTTTACACCTGATACTTTTACACCATTTTTAGTATTTTCAATTTTATCTGACCAAATTTGACTTTGTCTTGCAGATTCTTTTAATCGTTTGATATCTTTTTTTAATTTCTCATTTTGACTGATTTCAAACTGGTCTTTCCTCATTTTATTTTCATACCAAGATGTAAAATTTCCTGATTGGACATCAATAGAGTTTTTATTAATAGAAATAACATGATTGATACAGCCATCTAAAAAATCTCTATCATGAGATATAAGCAAAAAACCTTTTTTTCTTTTCAGGTACTCACTTACAACTTTCCTTCCATCCATATCTAAATGGTTTGTTGGTTCATCAATAAGTAAAAATCCATCCTCCTTTGTAAATAAAATAGCTAAAAGGATTTTTGTTTGTTCTCCTTTAGAAAGCGTTTCAAACTCTCTGTAAATAAGGTTCTCATCTACATTTAGCAAATTAAGTTCTCTAAATAATTTCCATTCTTCCTCATCTGACATTAGTTCTTTATATAAGTCAATCCCTAATTTTGATGCATCAATTATATTAGGTGGAAATTGAATAAAGTAAGCATCTTTGCTGATTTTCCCTTGATAAACTTCTTGATTTAGAAGTAGCTTAAATAGAGTTGATTTACCAACTCCGTTTCTTCCTATTAATCCTGTTTTCCAGTTTGTATCAAAGGAAAATGATGCATTTTCAAATATGGGTTTTACATATCCATAATATGAAAAAGTGAGGTTTTCAATTCTAATTGCCGACATAAAAAATACCTCCTAACAAACCTATTTTATTTAAAATTATACCATTTTAAATCATTTTTTTCTATATCAGCCTTCTGCAGTACTTTACAGTTTCCTATAAAGTAAAAAACACATAAATTTCTTATTTTTCTTTCCTGATTCTTCCAGCTTTAATTACTTGTTTAGAGATATATCCATGTTGTTTTCCTCGAAAAACTTCTCTGTAATAATGGTATTTCCATTTATCTTTTTCGAAATGTGATCAAGAAGAAATATAAAATATATACCATTTACTGTTTCTTATATTCAGTTATACAAACAAGGTTTTATACAGATAAACTATTTTATAAAATTTAAACTCATTATATTAATGTTTTCTGCTAATACTTTTGCTGTCATTGAACTAAAAGATTACTATTTTGTTAGGAAAATCTATTAAATTGATATGTGGTATCCCTCATATGATTGCCTTTAAATTTTTATTAAGATAGGGTATATATGAATATCCTACATTACCGTATGTCAAGGAATATCCTATACAAAGAATTTTCATTTTTATAACCTCTTTAAATTTTAATAAATTCCACTTAATACATTTAATATTATAATGTTGAGAATATTTTTTATAAATCCTTAATTAACTTTTCTAAAAAACGCAAGGCAGATTTTTTCCCCTTTTCAATTTTTACAGAATCTTTATTTTCTACTGCAGACGAAGTTATCCATTTTTTTCCGAATATTATTTGCCCTGCCTCTACTATAAGTCCACAGGCATATAAGTCTTTTTCCTCTGCAAGACTTTTGGCAAATATCAATTTAGTTTTTTCTTGTAAGTCTTTAGCTGACACTCCATTAAATAGCATTTGCATAAGACTCGTAGCAGACCATGCCCTACATAGAGCATCCTTATCACTAATCATATAAGTAGCCAGTAGGTCAATTTCTTTATACGAGCCTACCCAGCCTAGGGCTATTATAAGCTTTTGACGTAAAATATCCTTATCTGTATCCAAAAGTGAAACAATAATACTTGAAAGCTGACTTCTAAATGTCAAATAAAAATCCCTATGCTTTAATTTTGAAAGGGTCTGTCCTATAAGATAGGCCGTGTATATTTTTATTTTTTTATCCTCTGCTTTATCTAACTTTTTGAATAAGAATTCTATTCCTTGTCTATCGTGTTTCTCAAAACCCATCTCAAAATGTTGATTTAATTCTTTATCCCAATCTTTGCAAATAAGCTCATAGTGGTATCCTATCTCATTACTTCCAGATGAATCTCCTATAAATCTAAGCCTTTTATCTGGAGGAAAATTATCTTTTTCTAAATCAATATATATCTTTTCTAAATCTTCCCTGCTAAGGCTACTGCGGCGAGATTTTTCAGCTTCAATCTCTTCTTTTATTTTTTTAGTTGAATCAGGCATTACTTGTTCCTCCTATAAAAGTTGATTAATCAATCTTTAAGCAAGCCTCTATATCAGCTGATACAAGGCCCTTCTTTAAGCTACTAGTCACGCTAATTGTATAACCAAATAAGATATCATCATCAAATTCGATTGGCAAGTTATCTTTGTCTATGACAGGGTATACTTACTAGCATATGTATATGGTCTGGCATAAGATGAACTTCTAGTATTTCTTCACCTTTATACGAACATAATTGTCTCAGAATTTGGCCTATACTTTGTTTATACTGATTATATATTATTTTTCGCCTATATTTTGAATACTCATAACTAGTTCCTGTACTTAGACATTAGTTTAAGTCTTTTACCTCTTTCATAAATAAATCCGCTTTTTCTCTATCCGCTATAATACTCACATTTACAAGCCTATTAAGTTTCTTGACATGTAAACCATAAAAAATAGGATCCTTAATTTTCATGGTCAGTTTTAAACAATCAAAGGGACGTTTTTTAATTTTAATTTGACCTATATCTTCAAGCCTAAAGCTAATGTGTAATATACTATTACCCCTACTGCCATAAGTATAGTACTTAACTATACACTCATTGTAAAGTTCTAATTTAACCCCATTTAAAAATAGAGGATATACCATTAAATATAGAAGTATCGGTATGTAAATCAGCACGATTAGAATAATACTCATATATGAAAAATCAGTCCTAAGACTTTTAAGGTATTTCAATATTAGCATACTGATGACAAATGAAATAACCATTAACAAATAGCAAAAGATACTAACTTTTGACTTATAGGGATAAGTCAAAATTAGTTTTGGTTCGTCTTTCAAATAATCTATTTCCATAATTTACCCCGTCTCACTTATACTTTCATTTACTGCTTTGCTTCTTCTCTTTAATTTGACAATACTTAGAGAAAGTATGACTAAACTTGCGTATTCTCCTTATATTCTAGTTATATAAATGCCTACTAAAATTTCTCAATCTTTCCCCCTCCACCTTCATGTCTCAGTTTAATAAGCTCTTTTTATTCTTTTAGTTTGAATTCAATGACTTCTTCCGACCTTTCTTTTTAGGTCTCAACGCATCTGGCAACCTTTTCCAAAATCATTCACCCATCTATGAATCAGTGAAAGATTGTTAATTCCCTGAGATAAGGACAGCTCTTTGTATGAGACTTCATTTGTTATGTATAATTTTACTATATTTATCTTGAATTCAAAAGAATATTATTTATTTTTTCTTGAACGCATTAAACCATTATCGCCAAGTCTTTTATAAATAGCTACCCACTTTAATATCTCGTTTTTGTTAGTAATACCATATTTTCTTGCTAAATAGCTTGAACTTTTATTCCTTGATAAGTATTCGGAAACTATTTTTTTCTTAATTTCAAAAGAATATTTTGCCATGAAAAAACCGACCTCCCAATCGTTAGATTTTTAGGTCTAACTTTTGGGAGTCGGTACATAAACAGTCCTCTTTCAAAAATTATAATTTTTGGTTTTTCAGAAAAAAAGCACTTGTTATATCATTTACACATAACTTCCTAATTTTTTTATTGAGTATAGATTTGATTTATTTCCAAAACTTATCTTCTTCCTCTTGTTTTTTGGCGAAAGTCCAAACTTCCTGTATCTTACCATTCTCTATCCTGAATAGGTCAATCCCCGGATCATTTAATTTTACTTCTCCTCTTTCTGCTAAAGAAACAACACTGGCAGCCACAAAACAGTCATTGCTTGTAGCCCAATTTGTTATCACCCTAAATGTTCCGTTACTTCTTTTTGAAAATTCTCCCAAACGCTCTCCTAATGCCTGTTTTCCCACTATCACACCGGAAAGTGAACTCTCTCCTCCCATATGCCATACAATATTATCCGACATCGTTTCAAAAACCGCTCCAAAATCTCCTTTTGATAATGCTTCTGTGTAAGCATAAAACACTTTCATAACTTCATTTTTCATAGCTAATCTCCTTTCATTTTTTGAGAAATGATTTTCTCTTGTCATTATTATACTTTTTAAGTCTTGATTTTAGAAGTACGAACATTTATAATACATAGTATCTAATAAGATACTATTGGTTTTCTAAGGAGGTTACAATGTCAAATGTTTATGATAAATGTCCCTATGTTACGACTCAAAAAGTTTTACAAGGAAAATGGGCAATTGTAGTTTTATATCATCTAAGTACAGGCACGAAACGATTTAGTGAACTTGAACGGTTAATACCTGATGTTACCCGAACCGTTTTAACAAGACAGCTCCGTCAATTGGAACAAGACAAACTAATCGTCAGAAAAGTTTTTCCGGAAGTTCCTCCTCATGTTGAGTATTCTTTGAGTGCATTAGGTACAAAATTCCAAAGAGTATTAAATGAAATAGAGGTCTTTGGTTTAGATTATATTGCTGAACTCAACAAGTCCAAAAATACAAAGAGCTATTAAATATAATTATTAAGCATTCCGGATATTATTATTAAAAAAGAAGTCTATAATTAGGCTTCTTTTTTCACTAACTTTTTATATTCACTTAGTGGTATTCCGCTTTTTTTCAGCGTTTTGAGTTTCTCCTGTTTGAGTTGCTCCCTTTTCTTCCCTTGAAGCTTCATAGAAAATGTAGCCAATAAGTGCTGTGTAATAGAGTTTTCGGCTTTCACCCAAAAATCTTCTCCTGATTTTTCTTACTCTCCCTTGGTGTTTGAGATGATTGTCTATACTAATTTGAGTATATCTTTTTCACTTCTGAGATAAGCGAATGGATTGTACTTCATGCTCTTTTTGAAGTTGATGATATTTAGAATTTTTATCTCATATCCAATATCTTCAAGCATCTTAACACACTCAATTACTATCGTTCCTTTTGGGAAGATTTGTCAAGGACATAAACAAAATTTTTTTGATAAATTTATATCTTCTCTGTTTCTCTCTTGATTAGCTTTAGTATTTTATCCTTGTATGTTTCTCCTGTACCTTGCTTGAAATGTAGGTTTACGGTGTATTTTGTTTTTCCAATATCCATTATTAACTGTTTATGTTGTGGTTCTTTTATTACTCTTTTTTCTTCTTCCATGTGTCCTCCTTTCCGTTTTTAAGCAAAGAAAAAACAGCAAACCTTTTTGATTTACTGCTTTCGTGTTAGCTTTTATTGAATTGTTAGTTTAGCAAGCTAAAAATATCCTACTTGCAATACTCTTTTATTTTATCGGCATATTCAGTCAAAAGATTCTTTGAATAAATTTTTTCATTTCTTGAATTTCTGACTTCTTTCCAAAGAATAGAAGCTACTTTTAATTTGTTTGAGTAGTTGCAACTATTTTCGTCTGCACAGAAATCCTTTAAAAATTGATTCCATTGACAAACCGAATTATCATACTTTGCATAATCTGATTTCCCATAATAAACTTTTAGCATATCTTGAATTGTAAAACTCAAATCATTTTCTCTTTTTACTTTTCTCCAAACTGTTGCCATATCAGCAGTAAATTTAAATGGTGAGATACCTGTTAAAACAGCGAAATATTCTCTGAACTTTGCATTAAAAGAAAAACCACATTCAAGTAATGGTGTATCTAAAGTAATATTTTCCACTTGCTTCTTTTCATTTTTTATTGATGATTTTTTAATCAAATTGCCCTTAAAGTATTGCTCAATAATATAATTGAGTTCCTGTTTTGTGCCTCTATATTCTAATCCTAATGACTTGCATATCTGTGAAAGTTCTTCACGATACCAATAGTATTTAGTAAATTCATCAAACGATGTAATTTTGTCAAACTCAGGTCTACTTTCCATCAATATTTTATCTCCTCAAAACCAATTTACTTTTTCATCTCTAAATAATGGTGTTTCACTCTCTTTGTAAGGATTGTAGTTGTTACAATTACAACCAAACTCTTTCAACGCTTTTATCTTATTATCGGCTGTCCAAACAATCAAAGAGATACCGTCAAATTCTTCAACTTTCCCCTCATTCATTTTATTTTTGAAGTGCCATTCTACAATAGTTTGATTATCCTTATGAAAAAATTGCTTTATATCCCACGCAAGAACTTTTCCTCTTGTATTCCACTCATTAAACCAGTGCTTTACTGTTTGCCGATTTTCATACTTAGGACACCAACTCTCAATATAAATCACATCATCCAAAAAAATATCATCTATTCCTAAGTCTTGTTGTGTAAGCCACATATCAAACCATAAACGAATGATTTTCTCTCTTTCATCCATGAATTTAAGCACCTCCAAAATCAAATACTTGTCTAATATTATACCATTTTTTCGCTTGATTTTATAGGTCTAACTCGTTCCGTTTTACCTGTGTTAGTTGCTTTGAATGTTCCTGTAACTGTTCAATACAAGTCTTAACTTTTTCAGCCTGTTCTACTTCCTCTCGTATCTCTAATATTTGATTGTATAGGCTATTTTTCTCTTTCTTCATATTGGCAACTTCCGATTTCCATTTGGATATATTTAAGGTCTTGCTTTCTCCTAAATGTTCTTTCAGATATTTCTTGGCACTTTCAAACAAAATAATCTCTGCGGTATGCTCATTGTAGAAAGTATCTTGTTTGTTTTTCTTTAGCTTGGTATAAGCTGTATAGGTATCTTTATGCTTCAAATATTTTTCGGCGTGGTCGATAAGTTGTACTTTATTGTCAATCCGCTTTTCGGTATCTTTAATAGCTCTTGTGGTCTTGTAGTTCTTATCTCTTAAAGTAACTATGTTTTCTTTCAGTTCAGATACGGAAATGATATTTTTCTCTTTTAAGAATTGATAGCTTTCGATGTATTGTTCTAAATCTGTATTATGGTTATCTGCATTTTTACGGATAAGATTTTCAAAAACGGATAGCAAATTTTCTTTGAATGGGAGGGTAGATTTGAGATTATCAGTTTCTGCCTTTTCTTCTTTTCCTATTCCTCTTATCCAATTTAGTAAGGCTTTTATTCTTCTTGCAATCTCTTTTAATATCTTATTCTGATGTTTGATTTCTCGGTTGATATTTCCCCTATCGGTAGTTATGCCTTTCTTTTCCATTTGGGTGGCTGATACGCCTAAATGAATGGTCGGTATTTGTTCTATGCCCTGTCTTTCATAGGAACGGTGATCCACTTTTTCCTGTATGCTATTTTCTTCAAGATATTTATTTGTAATATCTGCCCATGCTTTTCGCCAATGCTCTGCTTTGTCTTGTTCGTTCCAGTCCACTGTATTGATTTTTCTTGTTTTGTAGTTGCCATTTTTAAGTTTTACTTTCTCTCCGTTTTCATCAAGTATATATTCCTTTTTTGATTTTGCTCCCCATGTTGTATCTTCGTTTAGCGGTCGCATAGTTAATAGAATATGTGCATGTGGGTTTCCGTCATTTTTATCATGTAGGGCAATGTCGGCACACATACCAACTTTCACAAAATTTTCTTTTACATACTCTCTTACAAGCTCAATCTGTTTTTCCCTGTCTAATTCTTTGGGTAAGGCAACTTCAATTTCTCTTGCAAGCTGTGAGTTTTTACTCTTTTCGATTTTCTCTACGCTATTCCATAATGTTCCTCTGCCTGAAAATTCCTGTGGTGCATTTTGAGGCAATAGGATTTCTGTATGGGCTATTCCGCCTTTTCTTGTAAAGTCGTGGACTATGCCGTCATATTCGTTTTTTATCTTTTCGCCACTTCGATAAGCGGAAGCTGCTACTGCACTTTTGCCTTTACCTCTTGAGATAATCTTTATGCAAAGATGATATATCGCCATAAGAAAAAACCTCCTCTCTTTTTGATGTGGGCAAGGTGGCGATGATAAAGACTTACTAAAAAAATCGGATTGTTTTTATCCGATTTCTTTTGGTAAGTACACAAGGGGTAGGAAATTTATTTCCGTAGGGGAGTGTAGCTCCCCTGTATCAGCTTTAGCTGATATGCTCTCTGCAAGAGCCTTCGGAGAACGCACACACCCTTTAGGGTGTATAAGTGCGCCCTTGTAAACAAGGGACTACTGCTCTGTTTCCGTTACTTTCTCTTGTTTTTCTATGTTTTCTTCTTCCGTTTTTTCTCTTTTCTCCATGATTTTTAGGATTTTTTCATTTATTGCTTCTTTGATATTTGGGAATGTAATTAGCTGATAAAATTCATCTTTGGTAAAATCCTTGCTTTCGTTAAAGATACTTTCAAAAACTGCTCCTTTTTCATAAAGCCTTTTATCTCTTTTCTTTCGTTCTTCCTGTTTCTGCTGACTGATGAGTTTTTTTCTTTTGTTTTGTAACTGCTTAATTTCCTCTTCTGCCATTAAGATTTTTTCATCTATATTTTTCATTTTCTGTTCTCCTTTCTGATTTTTAGTAAAGAAAAAACAGTAAACCGATTTGATTTACTGTTTCGTGAACTGCTATGTTATAGCTTGTATTTAATTGTTTTACTTCGACAAACTGGAATTTGCCACTCTTTAAAGAACTGACACATCAGTTACTTTTTTATTTTGCTCTCTAATCGAAAGAACAGTTGCCATTACTATAATAATTATTTTACAAGCATAAGTTATATTTTGATCACCACCTACTGCTAATTGCGAAAAAACATTTATTAACGAATGTGTCATCACACATATCCACAAACTGTTTGTCTTTATAAATAATGCGGATAAAACAAAGCAATTAGTCAACAATCCAAGCAAAAATCCAAACGCCTGTACTTGTGGCAATGTTCCTTCAATGTAGAAATAAGAGAAATGCCATATTCCCCATAAAACAAAGGTAATTAAAGTTGAACTAATATAACTATGGTGTTCCATCATAATTGGTTGAAAAACATATCTCCACCCTACTTCTTCAATCCCACCAAAAAGGATTGCTTTAAGAAATAAGATAATCGGAATATACCACGCATTCAACGCTAATTTTCCATCAAATGCAACATAACAAAAATCCAAAAACAAGAATACAATAACAAATAAATAACTGCTGATGTTTTGCTTTATAGCGAAAAAATCCTTTAATATTTTCTTCGTACTGTACTTTTTGTATCTAAGTGCAATAATAGTTCCCCATAGAGCAGCTGAAACTCCACCTATTCCAATAGCAACCATTCCCATTGGCATTGTATAGTCTACATCCATACCCAAATTACGCAATATAAAAACTATAATACATATCATCCATATTTGCCCTAAGGTTCCTAATAAATAAAGAAAAATTGCCTTTTTTCGACTCATAAATTTTCTCCTAAATTCTAATTTTTCTCTCTAAATAATTAACAATATTATACCATTTTTAAGCCAT
>OHAU01000421.1_pt1 | contig 60910 bp, 46 predicted proteins | sample 1577181 | NCBI WGS metagenome assembly OHAU01 (sample SAMEA3541472, study PRJEB24748) | human gut metagenome | biome: human gut; feature: human-associated habitat; material: faeces | place: China | collected 2012 | reverse complement strand
TTTAATAGATTTTATTGATTTAAATTATCACCAACGTTATTTGACATAGAGCCATTTTAAGGGGTCTATTTTAGGCCCCTTTTTAATGACTATCTTTGGTCCTAGGGCCTATGATTTAGTATTAAAATCGAAAATATGCTTTAGGCCTGAATCAAATTAATAATAAAAACATCAAAAGTCAAAGAAATATTGTAATTACCCCCTTGATGTGTTATAATTAATCTTGGATTTTATAGAAGCAGATTATTATGAAGGAGGACGTGATGTTAGGAAATATATTAATGGCTATACAGATATTTTTAAGTATAGTGATGATAATTGTAGTTTTACCACAACAGAGTAAGCAGAACCAGCCTCAGGTATTTATAGAAGATAGTTCTTCACAGGCTTATTTCAAGCCAAAGGGTAAGGAAGCCTTTTTGAACAAGATGACAAAGATAATTTCAGTATTATTTTTTATAAATGCAATAGCGCTTGTAATGGTAATGAAATAATTAATAAGAATGAAGATTGGTCGGCAGTGTCAATGGTTTGATGTTGCCGATATTTTTGTATATAAATCCATATATATGTTATACTAGAAGTGAAATTATATTGTTGACTAAGGAGGTGTTGGCAATTATAGACATGATAAAAGATAGAGTGCTGGATTTGATACATGACCCATCCTACAAGCCTTTGAAGAAGGATGAACTGGCCAAGGTCTTTGTAGAGCACCATGAAGATAAAGAAGAATTTTTACAAATGCTAGACCAGATGAATGAGGCAGGAGACCTCTTTATAAATTCAAGGGACAAGGTGGCCAGCCTTGAAACCTTTGACCTTAAAAGAGGCATATACAGGGGGACTAAGAGCAGGTTTGGCTTCCTAGTCTCAGACCAGCATGAATATGAAGACATATTTATTGATGGTGATTCCAGGAAGGGTGCCTTTAACGGAGATGAGGTACTGGTAAAGATTACCAGGCCAGCCTATGGAAATAACAAGGCTGAAGGGATAGTAGTCAAGATAATAAAAAGGGCCAACCAAGACCTTGTAGGCCTATTTGTTAGCAATGGGTCTTTCGGTTTTGTCATAGTAGATGACAAGAAGTTTGACATGGATATATTTATACCTAAAAACTACTTTAGTGGGGCAAAAGATAATGACAAGGTAGTATGTAGGGTTACTGAATGGCCTAGCGAAGAGGGCAAGAAGCCTGAGGGCAAGATAATAGAAGTACTAGGTCAAAGAGGGGAAAGGTATGTAGAAATCGACTCCATAGTCAGGGCCCATGGTCTAGTAGAAGGCTTCAACCCAAAGGTAATCAACCAGGTAGATAATATACCTGACCATGTCTTGGAAGAGGAATTAGAAGGCAGGGAAGACTTTAGGTATGACCTGGTATACACTATAGATGGGGACGATTCCAAGGACTTTGATGATGCCATATCTGTAGATCTTTTGGACAATGGAAATTACAGGTTGGGTGTCCATATAGCAGATGTAACCCACTATGTAACAGAAAATTCACCCCTTGATAGGGAGGCCCTTAAGAGGGCTACATCAGTCTACCTGGTTGACAAGGTAATACCCATGTTACCAAAGAAACTATCAAATGGGATTTGTTCACTAAACCCTATGGTAGATAGGCTCAGTCTTTCTTGCATAATGGAGGTTGAACCAAAAAATGGCAAGGTGGTCAAGTACGATATAGTTAAGTCTGTAATCAGGTCCAAGGCCAGGTTGACCTACCACGAGGTCAGCGAAATCCTGGAAAATAATGACCCTGAACTCAGTGTCAAGTATGGAGACTTTCTCAATAGCTTTAAAAATGCAGGTGACCTGGCTAAAATCCTAAGAAAGAGGAGGTTCAAGAGGGGGGCCATAGACTTTGACTTTCCAGAATCTAAGATCCAGTTAGATGACCAGGGCATCCCTATAAATATAGTCCCTTATGAGAGAAGGACATCAAATAAGTTGATAGAAGAGTTTATGCTTTTGGCCAATGAGACCATAGCAGAGCACTACTACTGGCTTAAGTACCCATTTGTCTACAGGATACATGAGGAGCCAGACCTAGAGAAGATTTTGACACTTAGAAACTTTGTCCAGGCCAGGGGATACTCTATGCGTATAGGAAGGTCTGAGGTAAGGCCGAGTGACCTCCAGGATGTATTAAACAAGATTGAGGACAAGGAAACTAAGCAGGCTATAGGGACTATCGTGCTGAGGTCCTTGAAACAGGCCAAGTATTCACCTTCATGCGAGGGACATTTTGGCCTGGCTGCCAAGTTCTACTGTCACTTTACATCCCCTATCAGGAGGTATCCAGACCTCCAGATACACAGGATAATCAAGGAGAACCTGGATGGAAGGTTCAATGATAAGAGGAGGACCCACTATGAGGCGATCCTAGAGTCAGTAGCCAACCAATCATCAGTCCAGGAAAGGAAGGCAGTAGATGCTGAAAGAGATGTGGATGACTACTATAAGGCAGTCTACATGGAAGACAAGATAGGACAGAAGTTTGAAGGACACATATCCAGTATCACTAGTTTTGGTATCTTTGTAGAACTTGAAAATGGTATAGAAGGCCTAATAAGGCTATCATCATTAGAGGACATGTATGAATACGTTGAAAGTACTAGTGTCTTGGTAGGCCAGAGGACAGGCAGGACCTTTATGCTTGGCCAAAAGGTCGAGGTTGAATTGGTAAATGTAAATGTAGATGCAAGAGAGATAGATTTTGAAATGTTAGAAGGTGGTAACTAATGTCGGGAAAAAAGATTCTAGCGACCAACAAGAAGGCTAGACACGACTATTTTATAGATGAAGTATTTGAATGTGGTATAGAGCTAAAGGGTACTGAGGTCAAGTCAATCAGGCAGGGCAGGGTCAACCTAAAAGAAGGTTATGCCTCTGTAGACAATAGTGAAGTTTTTTTAAAACAAGTACATATCAGCCCCTACGACCAGGGGAACAGGTTCAATGTAGACCCACTTAGGACTAGAAAGCTCCTACTCCACAAGTCTGAAATTAGGAAGCTGATAGGGGCAACCACTGTCAAGGGCTATTCCCTGGTACCTATGAGCATGTATTTGAAAAATGGAAGGGTAAAACTGGAACTAGGACTTGGCAAGGGTAAAAAACTCTATGACAAGAGACAAGACCTGGCTAAAAAAGATGCAATGAGAAGGATAGAAAGAGAGTCCAAGGACAGGTATTAGAAACCTATGAAGATGGTAAAATATGAGGACATTTTACTTGGTACAGGACGAATGGGGCAACTATAAAATTCTGTCTATAGGTAAGTAGGTCCTAATAAAATATTAAAAAAGGTGTTGACAAGACTAGTAAGAAGCAATATAATAATACTCAACTAAATAAAGCCGATGATAAAGAGAGTAACTCAGATGAATTTTCAGCGAGTCGGAGTATGGTGTGAGTCCGGTATTGAAGTTTGAAGTGAAGAGAGCTTTTGAGGTTGCTATAGGAAATAGTAGTATTGTAGCAGGTTTCCCGCCTTAAGGGTTTGAGAGGATAGTATATCTATCAATAGGAGTGGTAACGCGGAAATTTTTCGTCTCTTGGGCTTTGTGTCCAGGAGACTTTTTTATTATTTGCGATTCCGGATAGCAGGTAGGATTTTTGCAGAGCCACCCATTTAGATACTATAGGTTTCATTAGCTATCTAGTAGGTGGATATCCTATCAACAAGAGTGGTAACGCGGAAGTTTTCGTCTCTTGGGCATTATGCCCAAGAGGCTTTTTTGTTTGTTTAAGGAGTGAGTATTATGAAAAAAAATATAAGCAAGTTAATATTATTGGCCCTGACATTAGTACTAGTAGTGGGGTGTACAGCCTTAAAAAATTCTGATGGAAATAATCAGGACAAGACGGATGATTTAGCCAAGATAAAGGCCAATGGTAAGCTGGTAGTCGGAACTGCACCGGGCTATCCACCATTTGAATTTGTTGTGGATAAGTCTGGTAAAAGCCAGGTAGTAGGCGCAGATATAGACCTGGCCAAGAAAATAGCAGACGAGATAGGTGTAAAGCTGGAAATCAAGGCTATGGACTTTGATGCCCTGATAATGGCCCTGCAGTCTTCCAAGGTAGACATGGTAATTACATCTATGACACCAACGGAAGAAAGAAAAAAATCTGTAGACTTTTCAGACGTATACTTTGAAGGAACAAATTCCATCATAGTAAATAGCAATTTCAGTAAGGATATCAGCAAAGAGGATGACCTAAAAAATATAGTTCTAGGAGTACAGAGGGGGAGTGTCCAGGAGATATATGCAAAGGAGGTCTTGAAGGCTCCAAAGATAAAGTCCCTAACAGCCATACCAGACCTAATCGCTGATATGAAAAATGGAAATATAGACGGAATCATAGCCAGTACTGTAGTATCCAAGATAAATGCCAACCAGTATGAGGGGATTAAATTGATAGATGTTAACCTAAGTCAGGCCAACAAGGAAGAGGCAGCCATAGCCATCAAAAAGGGAGATAACAAGTCCCTTTTAGACATAGTAAACAAGACTATAAAGTCATTAAAGGACAGTGGACAATACGAGGAAATTTTAAACAAGAATATAGATTTAGCGAGCAAGCAATAAGAAGGGGTGGAGAAAAGACATGAAAAATATAGATAATGGAGCAATAGCAAAGGATAAGGAAATTGCAAATGATGGAGAAATGACAAAGGTGGTCTTGGCCTATTCAGGAGGCCTGGATACATCGGTAATAATACCATGGCTGAAAGAAAACTACCAAAACTGCCAGGTAATAGCAGTTTGTGGTGATGTAGGCCAGGGTGATGAGTTGGATATAGTATATGAAAAAGCCCTAAAGAGTGGGGCCAGCAAGTGCTATATAGTAGACCTGAAAAAAGAATTCGTCAAAGACTTCGTTTGGCCGGTCATAAAGGCAGGTTCTAAGTATGAAGGCAAGTACCTACTAGGAACATCAGTTGCCAGACCCCTAATAGCCAAGGCCTTGGTTGATGTAGCCAAAAAAGAAGGTGCCCAGTACATATGCCACGGTGCCACAGGTAAGGGTAATGACCAGGTTAGGTTTGAGGTATCAATAGCAGCCCTTAGCCCGGATACAAAGATAATAGCCCCATGGCGTGAATGGGATATCAAGTCCCGTGAAGATGCCATAGACTATGCGAAGGACCACGGCATAGAGGTTCCGGTTACCAAGAAGAGGCCCTACAGCATGGACAGGAATGTCCTTCACCTTAGCCATGAGGGTGGAGACCTGGAAAACCCTGAAAACGAACCAATTGATGACTTGTGCCTAATATGTACAAGGCCAGAAGAGGCACCGGACCAGGCAGAATATGTAGTTATAGACTTTGAAAAGGGCCAGCCAGTAGCCATAAATGGACAAAAGTTTGATGAGCCACTAGCCCTACTTGAAAAGGCCAATGAAATTGGGGCCAAGCATGGTATAGGTATACTAGACATGGTAGAAAATAGGCTTGTAGGCATGAAGTCCAGGGGTATATATGAGACTCCAGGAGGAACCCTACTAATGGAAGCCCACCAACTTTTGGAAAGCTTGACTCTGGACAGGGATACGGCATCTTTTAAGTCTCATATTGCTATTAAATATGCCCAGCTACTTTATGATGGCCTATGGTATACACCGCTTAAGCAGGCCCTGGATGCCTTTATAGACTCAACACAGGAGACTTGTACGGGTCAGATAAAGATGAAGCTATACAAGGGCAACTGCATACCAGCTGGAATAAAATCACCATATTCACTATACAGTGAAGAAATAGCAACTTTTGGTGAAGATGATGTATACGATCAAAAGGATGCAGAAGGCTTTATACACCTATTCTCCCTACCACTAAAGACCAATGCCAGGATGAGGGCAAAGAGTGGCCTGGAAATATAGTTTACGGAGCCAAAGAGTATAGTTAAAAAGAATTAGGCAAAATACATATGTAGGGGATATAAGTTAGAAAAATAAGGACAGGTTGACTGAGGAGGTTAAGATGAAAAAATTATGGGGTGGAAGGTTCCAATCTGAGACCAGCAACATTATGGAAGACTTTAATTCTTCTATTGGCTTTGACTGGAAGCTTTACCACTATGATATAGAGGGCAGTAAGGCCCATGTAAAAATGCTGGATGAAACTGGAATAATAAGCAGGGAAGAAGCCGGCCTAATAATTGGTGGTCTAGAGGCTATAGAAGTTGATATTGACCAGGGTCTGGTGGAGTTTACCAGCAAGCATGAAGATATCCACATGAATATAGAAGCCCTTCTGATAGAAAAAATAGGTCAAGTAGGCAAGAAAATACATACAGCAAGAAGTAGAAATGACCAGGTAGCCCTTGATTTAAAGCTATATGCCAGGCAGTCTGTGGACAAGCTATCAGGCCTATTGAGGGAGTGGATTGATATCCTGGTAAATATGGCAGAGGAAAATATTGATACAATAATGCCTGGCTATACCCACCTCCAAAGGGCCCAGCCCATATCACTGGCCCATTTTCTTATGGCCCATGTAGAAATGGCCAGGAGGGACCTACTTAGGCTAGAATCATGGAAATCTATCCACAATACCATGCCACTCGGTAGTGGGGCCCTGGCAGGAACGAGTTTTCCTATAGACAGGCATATGACAGCAAAAGACTTGGGCTTTGAAATGCCAAGTATGAATTCCCTGGACGGAGTGAGTGATAGGGACTTTGTAATAGACCTACTTGGAGCTTGTTCGGTGGGAATGATGCACTTGAGCAGGCTATGTGAGGAGCTGATTATCTGGTCTAGCCAGGAATTTGCCTTCATAGAGATGGATGATGCCTACAGCACAGGAAGTTCCATGATGCCTCAAAAGAAAAATCCAGATGCCTGCGAACTGATAAGGGGAAAAACCGGCAGGGTCTATGGAGACCTCTTGACTGTATTGTCTATGATGAAGGCCCTACCACTGGCCTATAACAAGGATATGCAGGAAGACAAGGAAGCACTTTTTGATGGTGTAGAGACATGGACCAAGGCCCTGATGGTTGCCAAGCCAATGATGAAAACCCTTAAGGTAAAGAAGGATAATATGTTGAGGGCAACTAGACAAGGCTTTCTAAATGCTACAGACCTGGCAGACTACCTGGTTAAAAAGGGGTTGACATTTAGGGACTCCCACAGGCTAGTAGGTGAAATAGTCTTTGATTGCATAGAAAAAGGCATTGGTCTGGAAGATATCAGCCTTGATGACTACAAGGCCTACTGTGACCTTATAGGGGAAGATATATTTGATAATATTGCTATTGAAGCCTGCGTGGAAAGTAGGCAATCCCTGGGAGGCCCTAGTAGGGGCCAGGTAGTCAATCATATTGAATTTGTCAGGGGATGGAATGTTTAGCTAATTAGGTGATATATAGAAGACTGTTAATTCAATGATGTGGATGGTCTAGATAAGTAGTATATAAAAGATATAGTTTTTTTGAGCGTAGGAGTAAAACTTCTACGCTTTTTATTTTTCAAGTGAAAAAATATATTTGCAGAAAACAGTATGATTTTTTTTAAGTATTTAGCTATATTTAGTAAAATTCATCAAAAAAACTAAAAATAATGAATGTTATTTCTAGTTAAAATATGATATCATTTAATTGGGCTTATAAGTATGGTTACAAATATATGATAAGGAAAGGAGTTTCGTCATGAAAAAAATAATTAATAGTTTGATGGCCCTGTTAATTTTTGCAGGAATGGGATTTGCATTTCTAGGTAATGTATATGCAGATGGAAATTCTTACCCAGGTGATGGAGCATATACTATAAATGTTTATCATGATCATAATATGACATCTCAGCCAATGAAGGGTAAAGTTGATAAAGCATTTGTAGAGGCTATAATAACTAAGAAAGAAAGTGGTAAATATAGGCTTCAGATTAAAACTCAAAAAATGAAATATTTAGGTGTAAGTGGAGAAATAAAAGAAATGACTATAGGTGGAAAAAATTCTACTAGTGCACCATTGTTTGTTTTTGATGATATTAATTTAACTGAATCAAATGGAGTTGTTACAGCTAAGAATGTGTCTGCAAAGATGGAATTAATGGGATTTATTCATAAAAATGTAAATTGCTTTATGAAGTTTACTAAAAAATAATCATATATTAAAAATAGTTGTAAAGAATAATGTATGAAAGAATATTTGTAGCTATACTTTAATCCTTTAATTCTTAAATAGGGGGGAAGGTACGTGAAAAATAGTGTTAAAAAAATTAATAAAAGAATTATCACACTAGTCTTGATGTTTTCAATGGTTTTATCTAATCTTGTCTATCTAAAAGATGTATCATTTGCTGATGATAATTCAGGCAAGACACCAAGTATTACATTAGAAGAAAATAAAGAGTACACCGTTAAACTATATTTGAAAAATCATGGGGATAGTTTTATTCATAATAAAAAGATGCCTTATGATGTTGCTGAAATAAGGAAACATAATCCTGGAAGTCCGGGGTCAGGACCTAATAGTCTAGAGGGTGAGTTTTCACTTGAAGGGAAATTGGTGTATAGATCAGGAAAATATAATATAAAGATACCGGTCGTTACAAGTAGGATAGAACAAAATTTTAGATCAAGAAAACCAATTGTTATAAAAAATAATAATTACATTCTACTGGATGAAATTGAAGGGAAACTATATCCTAAGAATATATTAGAATTGGAGGGAAATACCGAATTTAACAAGGAGGTCGGACAGTTTAAGTATGAAGTTAAAAATATCAATATTGAACTAGATAACTTAGAAAATCATATTTATATAAAAAGTGAACCTACTCTATATTCTGCAACATATGTTGGTAATAAAGAAACGTTGCTATCAGAATATATAATAGATATGGAGGATTTAAGGAGTCAAATAGGTAACCTCGATTCAGTTAAGATAAATCAAATATTTTCATTACTTCATAAAAATATAGAGGACAATGATAATAACATATCTCAGGTTAAGCCTAATACCTTATTAGTTGACGGACAAAGACTTGATATACCCAACGATCAAGCCTCCTATATGGAATTTAGGAATAACAATATAGGAAAAATAAATTGGGAAAAATATTCCGACCATATAATGATGATAAGTGATGATACTAGCAAGGAAGATGTCCAAGATGCACTAAATGGTTCATTGGGAGGAATGTATGTTAATGGAATTAAATATCTGAAAGCGATTTCACTATCAGAGAAAGGAACATACAAGGGGATCCTATTAAAAGATGGAGAAAGAATAAAAATACCTACAAAAGAACAAGAAGGAAATATATTTGCAGAAGATCCAGATGACGAAGATAGTGTAGAAGAGAGTTTTTCTGATGTTTGTTCAGAGGTAATAAGGGTAGTCTTTGAACAAATTGATACTAGTGCCTATGCCTCAGACCTAAATTTGGATGATAAAAAAGAAGAAATTAGCAAGATTGCAGACAAAAAAGAAAAAGCTAATAAGATTGAATCAATATTAAAGGAAATATATGAAAAAGAGATTAAAAAACCTTCTATTCAAGATACATATAATATAGAAACTAGTGATGGTATTGTTAAAATAAAGAAAGAAAAGTTAAAAGAGGTTAAATTAAAAGAATACGAAGAATATAAGGCTGTATTGAATAAACTTGATGAAAGTAAATATACATGGCCATTAGGAATATATAAGGATAAAGATGAATTGATAAAGGCATATTCAGATTTATATAAAAATAATACAAGTACTAAAAAGTTAAAAATAAAGGCAAAGGAGTCATATGGTGTAGACTTCAATGATAATAAAGAATATGCTAATAAAATAGGATATCCAGCTTCCTTTAACTTTAAAACAGAAAATGACTATATGGATAAGAGGATAGATTATAAGTTTACTTTAGATGGAAGTGAACCTACTATGGAATCCGAGTCAGCAAGAGAAGTTTCAATTAATGAGGGACGTGTGGCATTAGATACATCTGCTTCCATGAAAGGTATGGACCCTGATGAATTTGGTCCATTAGGAAAGATGCCAGATAGTCTTTTTTATGGAAAGAACACAACAATAAAAGTAAAGGCTTTTTCGGATGGATTCGAGCCATCAGATACACTTGTACTCAATGTTAAACATGAGCAACTAAATACGAGTAACTTTCTACAGAAAAAAGTGTTTTTTAATGGAAAATATCATGAAGCTACTATAGGAGTATACGATATATTTGAACAATTTAAAAATTGTATATATTATGATACAGAAATTATGCTTGATGAAGTTAATTCTGGTCCAGTTTATGAAAAAGTAAAGAAAAAAATAAACGAAGATAAGCTACATAATTTTACCCTTTTGGACTACAAACTACTTGATTCAAATGGAAGCTTAGCCAAAATGAAAGGGGATTGGAAAACTGATGCATTTAATGATGGAAAAGGAAACTATGTATTAAATATATCAGTGAATTTAAATGAAGGAAGAGACCTGTATCCTATTCAGCTTAAGAGTGGAAAAATAGCCATGTATAGGGTAAGTGAGGACGGAGAACTTACAAAGATAAAAATTGGTAATGCCAATGGTGTTAGATATATTTCAAAAGAAGAAAGCAAACTAATACTAGATATAAATAATAATAAAGGTATGTTTGTTATAGCACAAATAGAGGATGATAAAAATTTAGAAGACTTGAAAAAAGAGTATTCTGAAATGATTGCCTTCCTTTCTAGCAAAGATAGCAGCTTGATTTATGAAAAAAATTCATTAGAAAAATTGAAAAGGGAAGCAGAGGCTGTTAATAAAGAAATAGAAAAAGAAACAAACAAAGAAAATGTGCGTAATCAACTAAATGATTTAAAGAAAAAAATTCATGAACTAAAGAAGACGACTTTTGATAGTTATAAGTTAGAACTTTTAGAAGAACTTACAAATGCTAAATCACCGGTAACAAGGGTATTAAAAACTACTGATTCAATAAAAGCTTTGGATTTAGCCATAAAAGATGCTGAATCCAAGCTAGATGCCAGTGATGAAGAAAAAAAGGTCGCAATTAAAAAACTTAAGGCTGCAGTCAATGATTTAAAAATGATTGCTACTGATTTTGCAAAGCAACCAGAAAATTTAGCTGATGGTGAGTACGAAGTACCAATTCAGTTAAGGCATTTCAATCGTAATAATGATACCTCAATGGGTAATGCAGCAATAGAAGGACTGGCTATATTAAAAGTGGCTTCTGGAAAACAAAGTTTGATTTTTGATTTAAAAGGTGTCACAATTGGTACAGATACTGGTAGGGTGATTAAATTACAGTATTTTGAACCTAAAAGCAAGGTGAATAGAGAATCTGATTTAGGTGAACCTAAGAATCCAAACATTATTAAAAAAGAAAAAATCAAAGGTTTTGACGGCAAGGAGAGAGAGTATATACAGAAGGTAGAGCTTCCGATAGATAGCGATAAGTCAAACCCAATGAGGTATATAGGTATTTCTGTAGATGTTATGAATGGCATATTTGAGGGGAATCCAGAAAAGGATGCCTTCCAGTATGCACCAGTTGTAATAGACTACAGGCAATTAAAACCTGTAAATGGAACTCAACCAAATCCTCAGCCAGATCCAAACCCTCAACCACAACCAAATAAGTGGAATGTTCCGGTTCAGCTAAAACATGGCTATGAGGATAAAAATTCTATGGGTTCAGGAGCCCTACTGCCTACAGCGACAATAGAGAAGAAGAGCAATGGTAAATATGAATACACTATCAAATTTAAGGGAATCCATGCAAACTTTGGTTCCAAGGAATTTTATGGACATCTTTATGGATTAAAAATATATAAAGATGGTTTTGATAGTGAAAAAACAGAAATACAAGCATCAAAAACTCTTAAGGACAAGGATATTGTTGGTCAAGAAAGGGACTTCCCTGCAGAATATAAATTTACACTTGATAAGCTATCTGACCTAGTTAAAATACAAGTGGCAGTAGATGCTATGGACGCCATAATGAATGGAGGACAAGCACCTTATGATATCGCAGGAGCAAAGTGGAAGGGTGCACAAAATGCTAGATTAATACTAGATATTTCATCTATACCAAAGGAACCGAATCCTAGCAATCCGACTCCTGACCTTCCGAAACCAGACGAATCTATTGAAAATGCAAAGGCTCAATTAAAGAAAGATCTAGAAATTGCCAAGCACCTGGTTAATTCTGGCATAGCAAAGGGCAATTCAAAAGGAATACTTGAAAGGGCTATTAAGAAGGTTGAGGGAGTATTAGGAAAATCAAATCCTACATATTTGGAATTAGTAAGTGCATCACAGGTTCTTAATTTTGCAATATTGAGCATAAAGGACGATGCAAATCCAAATGACAATATTAAAACTGATGAAAAAATTGATAAAGGTAAGTTAGATGGTGGAATAGTTGACAAAAATGATGATAAAGATACTAAGATATATTCTGTACCGGCAAAGTTATGGCATGCCTATGAAAACAAAGAATCAATGGGTAATCCAGCCATGGAAAAAGATATCATTGTAAAAGTATCTAAAAACAAATTTGAATACTATGTAAGCTTTAAGGGGCTTAGCTTTGCTAACAAGTATGGTCATTTGTGGGACCTATCCGTTTACGATACTGGTTTAAATGGAAGCCTTAGACCAGCTATAATAGACAAGGAATATAGGGATACTGATCTTGAGGGCAAGCAGAGAACCTTCCCAAAGAGGTATAAATTTATCAGAAATGGAAAGGAAGATAAAATTTATGTAAAAGTAGCAGTGGATGCTATGGATGCAATTAGCAGCAACCAGGCTAGTACATATGACAAGATAAGCAAGGGGGCAGGTAGCCAAAATGCTATATTAGTATTTGACTGGTCAAAGGCAAAAGAGTACACTGACAATAATGCTAATGCTGAAAACAAGTCAAGGATATCAGGTAGTGACAGGTATGAAACATCTGCACTAATAAGTAAGCAATACTTCAAAAATGCGGATACAGTTGTACTAGCGAGTGGAATCAATAGTGCAGATGCCTTGGTATCAGCTTCATTTGCAAAGATTAACAAGGCGCCTATACTACTATCATCAAAAGCGGATATACCTTCAAGTGTAGAGAATGAAATTTCTAGACTGAAGGCAAAGAATATAGTAATAGTAGGAGGAAATTCATCAATTTCACCAGCAGTTGAAAAGAAATTAAAAGATGCTGGATATAAGGTGTCTAGAATATCAGGTTCAAATAGGTATGAAACAGCCTCTATCCTAGCTCAAAGGGTAAGAGACCTAGGTGGATCTAATAAGGCCATATTGATTAATGGTGAAAAGTCTGCAGATGCACTCACAGTATCTAGTCTGGCAACTAAGTCTGATATACCAGTACTCTTGGTTAACAGTCGTAAGATAGATTCATCTGTAAAATCAAAACTAGATTCTTGGAATGTAAATGAGTTGTTGATAGTTGGTGGAAGTGGATCTATTCCAAATTCCATTGTTAACAATATTAGGGCTAATAAAAAGAGGAGAATTGCAGGTGCTGACAGGTTTGATACAGCTATAGAAATAGCTAAAGAATCATATTCAAATCCTAAAACAGTAATGCTATCAAATGGATATAATGCAATTGATGCATTATCAGCAGGAGCAGTGACAGAAAAGGCCCAGGCACCGATATTACTTGTGAGAAAGGACAGCATACCATCAAAGGTGAGGTCAATGGTTGATAATAATTCAAGCAAGGCTGTATTCTTGGGTGGCGTGAACACTATAAGTAGTTGGGTAGAATCCAGTTTAAATAAGTAAGACTTATTAAAGAAATTTTATCCCCTAGTAACTTTAATTACTAGGGGATTTTTCGTAGTAAAAATATATTGATTATATTTTAATGATTGAGAATAATATTATTTTATGTCATAGAATCAACTAAAACCTAAATATAGTTAAAAAATAACTAAAAATAATGAATGTTATTTTCATTAAAAATATGGTATCATTTAAATAAGGCATTTATATGCTGTATTTTATAGTTACAAATTTATATTGGAATTTATTAGGTACAAGGAGGATCAAAAATGAAAAATAAAATTATATCTGGTATTGCAGCACTTTCACTAATTTCTATAATGGGTACAACATCAGCATTTGCCGTACACAAGGATGTTGAAGTATTCAAAGATATAAATGCGGGAACTCATTATACTGGTCATGGTGCGCATGCAAATGAAGCGTTTTCAGGTGGAATTGAGTTAACAGACAGCAATAAATTACAAAGGGTTAACACTAAGAAGATTACTGTGTATGTTCCTATTTTTGGAAACTATGAGGGATATATAGAAACCTTATCTATAAAAGGTCGTACAGATAGCAATTCTGTGGAAACAGAAACAAAGAGCATAGTTGAAAATCCTAGTTCAGTTGAAGATTATTATTTTAATTTTAGTTCTACATTAAGGCCGTTAGATAAAAATGACGGTTCAAAGTATTTTTCCGGAGATGCTAAGATAAAGGTTAGCTTTATACACAAAACTAAGCATGTAGATTTAAAAATAAAGTAAGAGGCTATTAAGTAACTTATTAAATATGTAATTTGTAACTGTAAATTTTATGATTAAATATACGATTCAAGGGGGCTTATTATAGCCTCTTGGATTGTATAGATTGGAGGAAGGTATGTTTAAATTTAAAAAAATAACATCATCTGTACTGGCAACAGTCTTATTTTTTTCTGGAAGTATAGTTTCTTTTGCTGATGAAGGTGACAATAAGATTGATTTTTTAATCCCTGAATATGCATACAGTAATTTGAAGGATAAAAGTTTTTTTCATGAGGTTAGGCCTAAATATAGGGCACTCATTGAAAGTCATATTTTTAATTATAATCTTCCAACATATATTACGAAGATGACATTTGGAGATAAGGCGATACCTTTAATTGTAGGTGATGATGTTAGTGGTAAAAAGGATGTATTCAGTCAAGAAACTTTGATCACACCTCTGATGGGAGACCAAGTTGATGTTGAATATGGTATATATAATAATATACAAAAAAAATTCATATCCAAGAAAACTACAAGAGTAAATTTTATGGAAGATACAGAAGATTTACCAATGGACAGTGAGTACCCAAATTTTAGTGAAGGAGAAAGCAAGGTAGCAAGATTTGTAGATGGTTCTAATTATTGGCTAGGAACAGTAAAAAAAGAAAATGGTGGTTACAAAGTCACTATTGAAGTGAATGTGAAATATAGATATGATAAAAACATGGGAATGAACAGTGATACACTTTACTATATGGGAGGGGAAAAATTAGAGCCCAAAGATATAAAAGAAGATGTAGAAACTGATTCATCGCTTGGCGGAAAGGTTAAGGCATCTACAGGAAAGATTGAATTAGTCATAAAAAATTTAAGAGATCCAATAGAAATAACACGTAAATTTACAGACGCGAAGAATGAACCTTGGGGTGAGTCTAAGTTAAATCTAAGGATAGATCCATCTTTTGATGAAAAATCATTTAAAGAAGACTCTATTTTGATGGAGTCAAAAAGTATAAGTGGTTTTCCATATCAAGATAAAATGATAGATTCAGGACATGAATACTACTTAGAAAACAAGTTTAACAATGGACCTAATACAATCAGGATGTCTTTTATGAAAGAGAGTGGATATAACTATAAAGATATATATAAATATACAATTGATGGCACTGAACCAACCCTAGAATCTAAAGTTTTAGGGACTAATGGTGCTTTTAAAACTTTAGAAATAAGCAGTGACCAAGGTAACATTGAGGGATTTGGTAGAGAATTGATATATGGTAAATATCCTGATGGTGGAAAGTTAAAAATCAAAATAAAATCATTTAGAGATGGAAAACCGAATTCAAAAACTTTTGTTCATACACTTACTCTGGATAAATTAAATGTCAGTTCACTAGAAAAAGAGATTTCCTTAAATGGTGTCAAACATATTAGTAGGATTGGTGTATATGAGAATCTGTTTATGAAATCAATAGAAAGAACAATATATGCTGACACTAGTATTGATATTAAGAATATAAATTTAGATGAAAAAATTATTAAAAAAATAAATGCAAAGAATATAGGTAGAATTTACCCAGTGCAAATAAGTTTGGTTGATTCAGTAGGACAAGCAGCGGAAATACCTTTCGGTTGGAATAATGAATATATTAATCAAAAGGCTGAAGGTAAGCCTATACTATTCACAATGATAGAAACTCTGACAGAAAATGAGCTAAAACCAATAAAAATAGGAAATGGAAACGAAATTTCTATTTATGAAGTAAGCGAAAGTGGAGATATTGAAAAAGTTGAAGCAGAAATAAAGGTTGTAAACAAGAGTATTAACATAAAATTACCTACTAAAAAACCTACATCAAAATATATAATAGCAGAAGAAAATTCATATGACAAAGAATTGGATGAATCAAAAACGACTGCAAAATCAGAAATAGACAAGCTATCCAAGCTAAGCAATGAAGAAAAAACAAAGTATAAAAACAGGATAAATAATGCAACAACAAAGGCTGAGGTAGAAAAAATACTAAAAGAAGCCAAGGAGGCCAATGATAAAACTGTTATAGAAGATTTAGACAAGCTAAAAACAGATACTAATAAGGAAATAGACAAATTGTCTAAGCTAAGTAATGAAGAAAAAACGAAGTATAAAAACAGGGTAAATAGTGCAACAACAAAGGCCGAAGTAGAAAAAATACTAAAAGAAGCCAAGGAGGCCAATGATAAAGAAGCTAATAAAGCCGAAGTTTATTCTGTTCCTGCTAGAATGTTACAAGCACATTCTGATACTGCTTCAATGGGTGAAAAAGCCCTTGATGGAAACGTGATAGTAAGAAATAAGGACAATAAGTATTCATATGAAGTAACCTTTAAAGGATTAGAGTTTATGAATATGTATGGACATCTATGGGGGTTAAATATTTATGATAGCTCCTTTACTTCATCAAAATCAGAGGCAAGGGTATTAAAGAAATTTATGGATAAAAACTTGAAGGGAAAACAAATGGAATTCCCTAAGGTTTATGCATTTGATAAAAATTCTAAGGAAGATACTATCAATATTGAAGTATACGTAGATGCTATGGATGCAATAAAAAATAATGCTCAATCCTATGATGATATAGTAAAAGGCGCAGGAAGGCAAAATGCCAGGCTGGTTTTAGATTGGAGTAAGGCTAAAAAAGTAGATGATAATCAAGGAAATGATAGCAATGAAGTAGTAAAAAGATTGGCAGGAGATGACAGGTACGAAACTGCCATAAAGATAAGTAAGGATAATTTTAAGTCAGCAGATACAGTTGTTCTTGCAAGTGGTACTAATTCTGCAGATGCCCTGGCAGCGTCATCATTAGCAACATCAAAATCAGCACCAATACTTTTAACTAAGAGAAATGAAATAGGCAAAAATGTTTTTGATGAAATAAAGAGATTGAATGCGAATAATGTAATAGTAGTAGGTGGAAAAGTTTCCATATCTGAAAAAGTGGTTTCTGACTTGAAAAATAAAAATATTACTGTAAAAAGACTAGCTGGTGATAATAGATATGAAACTTCCTATGAAATTGCAAAAGAATTGCTAAAATCAAATAAGGCTAAAGAAGCCATCATAGTAAATGGCTTTAAGAATGTTGATGCCCTATCAGTATCTTCATTGGCTACAAAGGAGAATTTACCAATATTATTAAATGACGGAAATCGTTTAAGTAAGGATATAAAAAATATTGTTGGAGATTCAAATATTAAGAAGATGTATATAATTGGTGGTAGAACATCTTTACCAAGGAGAATAGAAGACAACGTAAAGGCTCTCGATATAGAATACGAAAGATTGGCAGGAGAAGACAGGTATGAAACGTCTTCAAAAATAGCAAAATATGCTTACGAAAACAGTGATAAGGTTATTCTTGCAAGTGGTGAGAATTCTATAGATGCCCTGGCAGCAGGTGTTTTAACAAAAATGGAAAAGGCTCCTATGCTATTGGTACAAAAGAGAAGAATACCAAAGAGTATTTCAAATAGGATAGAAGAATCCAAAGCGAAAAAATTCTTATTGATAGGTGGAGAAAAGACTATTTCTGATAGAGTAAAAGACAAGGTAGAAGGACTTCTTAAATAACATTTCTCTCTATATATTTAATTAAGGGAGGGCTTATCCTCCTTTAATTAAATTTAGCTAAGAGTGATGATTAAAAAGAGGCAAACTATAAAATCTAGATTATAGAAAACAATGATAGGAGTGAAATAGTTATGTATAAGAAAATATCATCTGTGGCCTTATCTTTGGCAATTTTATTGTCAACAGGTTCAGTAGCCCTTGCCAATCAAAATCTTCAAGGATTAGATTTAAATGTGGTCGAAAAAATTAACACGAAAAATGTTAAGGGAGCTTCTAATCAAGAGGTAACGGATTTACAAAATGAATTAAAAAAATTAATTGAGCAGGCAGAAGACACTGATACCTTGGTTTTGAAAACAGATGAAAGTATAAAGACTTTAAATGAGGTTGTTAATCAGATTAAAAAAAATTTAAACAGTCAAGATGCAAATATTTTAAAGGAAAATAAAAAGAAGTTAAAGAGTGCATTAATTTCAATATCATCAGATATTAATGATATAAAAGATTTAAATTCTTTGAAAAAATCAGGTGAACTAAATGAAGGTGTATATAATGTACCTGTTGTTTTAAGAAACTTTGACAGTCCAGATCTTTTATCTATGGGAAATGATTGTTTATTACATAAGGCTAAGTTGATAGTAGATAAAGATAAAAATATTAAAATTAGATTTTGTCTAAAAGGTTTATATTTCATGTCTACATATGGTCATCTTGTAAATTTATGGTATTTTAACCCTAATAAAGAAGATTCACATAAGGAAGAAGACCTAGGAGAGAAAATTAAGCCAAATATATTGTCATATAATGAAGAACTAAATTTAAATAAAGAGTTATATTCTTTTCCGAAGACAATTGAGATAAATATTGAGAAATTTAAGGATAACCCTAAAAGATATATTCAAGTAAAAGTTGATGCAATGGATGCAATAGCAAAGATAGATCCGTATAAGGATATAAATGATGATAGGGGATCGAAATTTGCTATTCTTACCCTTGACTATAGGTTTATTGAAAAAGATCCTACAAACAATGAAAATCCATATAGCCAAGATGACGAGTTGGAACAAGCTAAAAAAGAAGCAAAAATAAGTATTGATAATTTGTCAAAATTAGACTCAAATAGCAAGGCTAAATACAAGGCAGATATAGACAATGCCAAGTCAAAAGAAAAAATCAACGAGATACTAAAAGAAGCAAAGGATGCCAATGACAAAATTGAAAAGGATATTGATAAATCGAAAAAAGACGCAAAGTCTGAAATAGACAAATTAACAGACTTATCAAATGATGAAAAAACTAATTTTAAAAATAAGATTGATTCATCTACTTCAAAAGAGTCTATAGAAGCTATTGTTAAGGATGCAAAAGACCTAAACAAGAAGAAAAAGGATAAAAAGAAGAAAAAGTCAGAAAAAATACAGAGGTTATCAGGTGATAATAGATATGAGACTTCTGTTGAGGTAAGTGAAAAAAACTTTAAATCTGCAGATACAGTTGTTCTCGCAAGTGGTCAAAATATTGCTGATGCCTTAGTTGCATCATCGTATGCCGATATTGAAGAAGCCCCAATACTATTGACAAATAAAAATTCTATTTCAGATGAAGTTCTTGATGAGATTGAGAGGTTAAAGGCGGATAAGGTAGTTATTGTAGGTGGTCAATCCTCTATCTCTAGTAGTGTTGAGTCTAGATTGAAAAAAGAAGATATAAAAGTAACACGTATATCAGGAAGGGATAGGTTTGACACTTCTGATAAACTATCCCAGGAAGTTAGTAGACTATCTAAAAAATCCAGCCAGGCTATCCTAGTAAATGGATATAAGAATATAGATGCTCTTTCGGTTTCATCTCTAGCAACAAAAGAAGAACTACCTATATTACTGAATGGTAGAAATGCCTTAAATATGTCTGTAAAAAACAGGTTAAAACAGATGAATGTGAATAAGGTATATATAATTGGTGGTAACAATTCCATATCAAGTGACGTGGAAAAAGAGTTAAAGAAAATGCAAATATCAGTTGTAAGATTATCTGGAACGGATAGGTATGAAACATCTGCCAATATTGCCAAGTATGCCTATAAGGACTTTGATGAGGCTATAGTAGCCAGTGGTGAAAATCCTGTTGATGCATTAGCAGCTAGTACACTTACAGGTAAAAAGGAAGCCCCAATACTATTGACGAATAAAAATAAGATTCCAAAATCAATTAAAAAAATTATTGAAGATATGGATATAGGAAAGATTACAATAGTTGGCGGTGAAAACAGTATTACTGATAATGTGATGGATGATATGGAGGATCTGTTATAAGTTTTTAAAACTTTGATACTTCCATATGCCATTTAAAAAAGCAAAATAGGAAAAAAGATTTATTTCAATATGGGCTTAAGACCCATATTGATTTAAATCTTTTTTGTTATATATCAAATTATGAGATTTATAAAATTGGAGGTTAATAGTTTATGAGTGTTAAAAAAAATAAATTTTCCTTTATTTGTGCTCTTATTTTAATCTTGATGCCTATTACATTTTTGGCTTGTAAGCAGGATGAAATAGTTGCAAGTACTGATAAATTTGATGTTAGGCTAAGTGAAGTTAATGATAATATAAAGTTGGCAAAATTTGAATATAATTCTATTTTTGATGATGATAGCTGGAAGAGTGTTGTGGTTTCATCTGATGGAAGTACGGAACAATTTAAGAAAAGCGTTATAGATTATTTAATAATGAGTCATTATAAGGATGAAGAAAATAAAAAGAATGGGTATTCATATTCAGAAAAAGAATTAAATGATATGCTTGACAGTGCTAAGAAAAATATTGAGGAGAATAAAATAAAAAGCAATGAGTATAAGAACCTGAATATAGATGACCACGTACTAAAAAAATATATCAAAGACAAGATGATTGAGAACAAGTATCAAGAAGAATTTAATAAAAGGGTCAAAATCAAAGAGGAAGATATAAAAAAATATTATAAAGACAAGATAGATGAATTTAAAGAAAAGGAATTTGATTGTTATCAAATTTGGATAAAGAATCCTAATGATAAAAATAAGGCAGAAAATGCTTATGAAGACTTAAAAAAGGGCATGGATTTTTCTACTGTAGCCAAAAAGTATTCAGAAGACGAAAACAGTAAGAATAAGGGGGGCTATATTGGAAAAATCAAAAAAGAAAATTTGATTCCGGAATTACGTGAAAAGGCTTTGACATTGAGGGATAAAGAGTATACTGAAGTAGTAAAAAGCAAGAATGGATATTTTATAATAAAAATTGATAACCAAAGAAATTTAACAAAAACATTGGATTCTTGTAGATCAAAAATAAAAGATGATTTGTTAGAAGAACTATATCAGGAAAATAATAAAAAGATAATAAATAGAATTGGTGTGAAATACTATAAGGACAATATAAAGAAAATAAATATACAATTGTAGGGATTTCTATCATAGCAAGTATAATTGCCTATTATATTTGCAAGTGGCTAGATAGTGAGTTATAAAGACAACTAGCACGAAAAAAGGCTTACGTACTGGGAATATGTAGGCCTTATTTTTTGTGTATAACAATGATGTTATATACTTCTATCCCTTTTATGCTTATATTATACCACAGATTTATATATTTGTACCATGTTTATATATTTTCTCATAAAGTTTTATATTTTACAACTTATTCACCACTTAAAATAATTAATTGGTGGAGATGAGGGGAAACGAGAAACTATAAATTATATTTTGATGCTTAATTATATAATGACTATTTTTCAGCGTTTTATAGGGTAGGGTAGTTGTAAAAAAGTGTGTTTTTTGGCCATAACACTATACAGTTGTGTTACAGTTGTGTTATTTTTCATGTTATATAATCATTCAAGAACATATACTATCAATGTTGTTATTCATATAGGATTCATGGTATTATATTTGTGTTGTCTTTCCCATACTGGGCAACCAGAAAGGGGGTGTATAACGATGATAAATATTATTCTATCCTTAACAACTTCTATCATAGCAAGTATAATTGCCTATTATATTTGCAAGTGGCTAGATAGCAAGTTATAAAGACAACTAGCACGAAAAAAGGCTTACGTACTGGGAATACGTAGGCCTTATTTTTTGTGTATAACAATGATGTTATATACTTCTATCCTTTTATGCTTATATTATACCACAGATTTATATATTTGTATCATGTTTATATATTTTCTCATAAAGTTTTATATTTTCTCATAGAGTGTTACCTGTTAATATATCTTTCGTTTTGACTATGCTAAAATTCAATTGTATAAATTTATCTGTCAATTATCAACTATTCCCTAAATATAGATTATCGGAATAGTTGAAAACTACAAGTTGAAAATATTAGTAATACTAGTATATTCATTTTTAAATAAAAACACCTTATATAATTAAGTTTGAGTAAAAATATAAAATAAAGCTATATAAAACTATATATAACAAATAGCTTGTTTTATTAACGTAATGTGATTATATAGTTAATTTAATTCGATTTTATAAATACATGTAAAAATACGTGAATAGGTAATAACACATGAAATATTATGCAAGTTTACAAGCATTTACACATGATTATACGCAAGTTCATATTAGCATAAATAGGGTAGAGGGTCAATAATAAATCGCCGTACTACTCGCGTGATAAAAATATAAGTATATTTTTAAATAACACCCCTCTGCGTTGTCTGGTTCCCCTAGAAAAAACGATCTGGCTTGACGGGGGTACTAAGTAAGTACTTGCATAAATGTTAAGTTTTGATAAGTTTTATCCTTTCCCTAGCTATAACACAATCTAATATGTGCGTGTTCCATCTGTTAGCCTTTATTAAGTCCCTTTGCCTACATATTTCCTTATATCTGTTATACAGGTATGCACTACGTTTTAACTTCTGATGTGCAGAAGATACAATACCTCTAAGATGTGTATTGTCCACTCCTAGAATGTTGCTAGCCTCTTTATAGCTAGAGATGTTATTAGTATACATGAATAGGCTATATTCTAATTCTTTGCCATCTAGAAGGCGTTTAAACTCGTTAATAAAGAATTCCTTCATACAAGTATTTTCAACGGTGTTATAGACGTTTACAGAGGTGTCCTCAAGCATATCTATAATTTGTATATCCTCACCCCCTGGAACATCTGAATATATAGAAATCTCTTTTACATTACTATTCTTTACATCAAGTCTAAGAGCCCTTAATACTTGCCACTTAATACAGTTATATACCCATGTATCAAAGGCCGTGTTACTATTAGGGTTATAGCTTTCATAAGCATATATTACGCCTATAGCACCTATCTGGTACAAGTCATCTATATCATGATACCTAGATTTATATTTATTGATTATTTTATAGATCATATTGTTATACTTGGTTATATCCTCATTGACCAATATACACACCCCCAATTAATACTACCTAGATTGACCTAGTATTCTATACACGCTACTCATATAGGCCCGTTCTCCCTTTGTGTAATAGTGCATAAACTTTTTATAGTGCTTATAATATCTCTTGTTATTCATTCCCTTAGGTCTAGGCGGAAATATAAAAGAGCCTGGCAAATAGTCAGCTTGCTTATATTTAGGATCTATCTTCTTAGCCTCTTTAATAGCTAATTCCCAATAATAGGCACAATCTGTTTTAGTTCTATTTAGTGTTCTTCTTTTAAGGCCTATACAGGTATTACATTTCCAATTGTCTGCCTCTTCAAGGCTATATAGTTTATATGATGCCTTGCAGCATTCTGGACAAATAAAATAGTACCTATGTCCACCATAATTACAAGTTTGTTGGGTTAAATAAAGGGTATTGCTCCCGTATTGTATAAATAAGTCATCCAGGTCTATTATTAGATCACTTGTTTTTATTCGTCTTTTATGTATCTTTTTTATAGGGTCTATGAATGTTTTTATAGATATAACTTTCATTGAAGTCATTTTTGTTGCACTTCCTTTCGTTTTCTCTACATACGCGGAAACGCCCAATTATATAATATTTTTTAGGTGATTATATAAAAGGGTGTCGTATTTTGCTATATCCTTTTTATGTTATTTAGAAAACAGTTGAAGAGGGCACATAATTATTGTACCCCCTTCCTATATAAGCCTTATTATTTTACATAATCACTATAGGCACGTTCTGTTATATAGTCCCATGTATGATCTATATGCCCACTTAATAGATATATAGGGTACCGATTAATCAAGCACAGAAAACGCCAGGTTTGTTGGTCGTCTGGTGTGGTCCATTGGCTAATAGATAGCACTCTATATATTCCTAGTCCCCCATGTGATGCCTCGGGGAAATGCTCATTAATGTAATCAATTCCATTTTTATTTAGGCACGCATATAAGAATTCTGGTGTATAATATCTTTCCATTTTCTCAATCTCCTTTTTATTCTATAGCCGTAACACCCCCTAGAGTGCACGGTATAATTATTGATATTTCAACGTTTATAGTACGTCCGTAACCGTAACACCACACCCCCTAAAAAAGTTTATTTTTTTATTATATATATGTATATGCTATATACTTACACATAGTATTATAAATATATACTTTATATATAATATAGGGTGTACGGTGTTACAATATAGGTATATGCAAGTAATACCAATATATGTAGTGTAACTTCACCTAGAGTTACAAGGGTGGTACAGTGTTACAATTACAAGGGTTTAAATTCTCCATTCTCCATTTTCCATATTTCAAGAGGGGTTAAATTCCAGTAACCTCTATTCAGTGGGGGTACTCTCCATAGTCTTATAGGGTTTTGGCCTTTTATAACTCTTCTTTGTGTTTTGTTACATCCTAAAGACCTCAATTGTTCACCTATATTATTTTGTGTAATATTGCTATTTATCTGATGCCTTATTAACTCATACACAGAGTTAACTGTAATATAGATCCAATCTTCTTTAGGTTTAGAAAAATCAAAGGTATTTTGTATGGCCATACCTACAGCAGTAATATTTAGATATTGGTTATTTAGATCATCTAATAGGGTCCTTTCTTCTGGTGTTAGATACCATTGTAAGCCTAATCGATATAATACTATTATTTCAGCCCACAACTTATTAATATCTATTTTTGTGTCTAGGTCTATTTCCTTAATAGGAATTACCCAAAATCTTCTATTACCCGTTGTATCTCTTAAAAAGCTATCTTCATTGACTGAACCGCTAAATATTGTGTGCCTGGCAAACTTTATATTAGTTTTTGCATAGGGTGGGCGATATTCTATTGACGTCCTGGTTAGTTCTTGTTTTAAAAAGCCTGTTGCTTGCTTTCCTGTGGTTGTTTCTAGCTCTCCTAACTCAACAATCACATACCTATATACTTCCATTTTAGTATCTTTACTATTTTCAAGTATTGCACCCTCTTTGAAAAAACCAGGTGGAACAAGTTTTTTAAGCCATGTTGTTTTGCCTATACCTTGTTTACCTTTCAATATTAGAGTTCCCTCAACTGGCTTACTCTCATTGATATTTAAATCTGGTTCAATGTTGATTGCTACAACACTAATAAGCCATTTTTTAATCATTGATCTAAATAGGTTATTGGTCCGCGTGTAATCCTCTGCCATTGCTATATCTATATCAAATTCAAGGGTATCAATTAATTTATCAAGTTCACCAAAGCAATTTTTATTTTCTGTTTCACACATGGTTAGATAGTCCATAAATGGGTTATACCTATGTTCCTTTGCTATATGAATTATATAGTCCGTTAGATCAGACTTTCTAATATTAAAATCTATACTACGGCAATATGAATATACTTCATTAATCAATTGTTCTAGATCACCCTTATAGGCCTTATTTGTGATGTCTATTTCATTAGTCAGCACGTTATAGCCTAATTCGATATACATATTATTTAATACGGTTTTGGTATTATCTATGGTATGCAGTATCTTGCCTTTATCATTAACCTTTAGACCACTAGAATTATATTGTATGCTTTTAATGGCCTTTTCTATAGTGGCTTGCTTATAATCTAGCCTATCCCATTTCTTGGCCCTTTGTGGTGTGTATAGGGCAGAGGCTTTATATACACAGTCAATTACTCTTGTATCTTTGGTATATCTGGCAACCATGCAGCAGAACCCAAAATCTGCCTTACTATGATCCTCTTCGTAATCTGATATATCACCATTAACAAATAGCTTGTTAAACTTGGTTTTAATTGAGTCTTTGGCCAGTTGACCTAGTTGAATTATTATATCATCTGCCTTGGTTTTTACCTTTTTGTCTTTACCGTCATACTCTTTAGACTCTTTGGGTTTTCTGGCTTTGTCAGTGCCATTATAAGGGCTTTTAGTATGTGGCTTGACGTATTTATCAAGTATAATATTTAAAATCTCTGTACGGTCATTTATGGCCGTCTTATCCTGGTACACATCAGAAGTAAATACCATAAATCTTTTATTGGTAAAGGTTTCTATCATGGGTAACTTTTCCTCTGTTTGTTCCCACCCCGATTTATTGGGGAGTGGCCTATTGGGGTAATTACCATTAAGCACACCAGGGGCAGAGGTCTTTATTAGTATGTGGTAGCCTGTTTTACTGGTTGAGACCTCTGTATAGCTATTTAAAGTATTTATTATGTCTAATGCCTCGGGCAGTGTTTCACCCTTGTTATTTATAACATGGTCTAAATCAATAAATATATAAGGCTCTGTCAAGGCCATAGATAGGCCATGTATTGGTACATCTTGTATTATGTCATATTTCTTGGTATCCTTATTGTATAGAGTTTCTTTGTATGTGTTATTTATTAACTTTATAGCATTATCAAAGCTTGTCCATGTACTTTGATCGTTTGATTTTGCCTTATTAATAATATTATTTTGGGTCACATAACCCCTATATGGTGTTTTATTTGAGTGTGTGGCCCATATTTTAAGGGCTTTTAATTCCTCGGGTATTTTATCTATATTAATCACGTGTTCACCTACTTTCTTACCATGAACCCCTTAAATCTGTAACCCATTTTTACATGCATCTATCAACCATTCTTTAAATAAATGTTCTGGTATTAGGGCCCTACGTCCCATTTTTATTACTGGGAAGTTGTGGGAATAATCGCGACTAGCATTAATTAATTGTCTTATTCTGTTTTGACCTATACCGTACTTATCCGATATCTCCTTGGCAGTCATTAGATTTAGTTCTTGCCTGGTAGGTTCTTCTATTTCCCTATATCCTTGCTTTTGTATCTGTTCTTGTTCTTCTTTGAGTATTACCTCTTCAAGGATCTGTTTTGTTGCTCTCATCTCGTCTAAGTTCATATGTTTCCCCTTTCTATATAGTTGGCGTTTGGACTATTATTTTTTTGATTTATGTTTATTCCTTTCAGCTTGTACACCTAGTCTATAACCATATGCAAGCACACTAGAAATTGCACATCCCTCTAGCCATGTTGTATCGGTTTTATCCTCTATTTTCTCTAACTCATAAATGCCTTTGTATATGTTTCTAGCTAATAAGAAGTGGCCTAACTCCATTCGTTTGCATATCTCTCTAAGTTCTATGATCTCGTTTGTTGTAATCTCGTGTGGTCCTACTATATACATATCATTACCCCCTATTATGTGATTGCTTGTTTCTTTGCTTAGCTCTTTCAGCCTGTACGCCCATTCTATAACCCTGGCACAGTATTGCACCCAAAGAACAGTATTGAGCCCATGTAACTTCTTTACTATTCAATAAAAGCCTATTTGCTAATACTGTTTGATATATGTCTACGGATAACCTCATATAATTAACTGTCATTTGACTAGAAATAAAATCTAATTCCTGTAATTCTTCATTGTTCAATTCGTGTGGTCCTACTATATACATCTTTTTAACTCCTTACTATACAATTCATTTTTAATATTTTCATATGTCCAATTAAGGCTTATAAGAGCAATTACAATGTTTTCTAGTTCCTTGTAATACTCTAGCTCTCTAGCTTCTAATAGGTCTAAGCCAATACCATTTTTATTACCTCTGCTAGCCTTTAATTTACTAGCACACATGCCTGTAACACATTTGTATAGCAGATCTGTGATAGCCTTATAACTCCATTTATTGCCATGTTCCCATGTGCTAATAGCATCTGTTAGGCTTTTTCTTAATGGCTTTTCTATGGCCCTTTGTATTTGAAACTGGGTAACCTCTTCTTTTAATTGCCTAAACTCTCTAACTAGTGCTTTTTTAAACTCCCTCACTATATCGGTATTCTTCAAATATGTAATTAGTAATATGGCCTGGTCTTCATTGAGTTTATATATTTTTTCACCCTGTCCACTGTTTGAAGGTCGGATTTTAAATCCGAGCTTTCCAAACTCTTCAAAGTCTTTTTCGTGCTTTCTTATGGTCCTTGTTATAGAACTGTGCTTTACTTTTACACCTTCAGCAATAATATCTGATAGGGTATAAGGCACTTTGTCATACTCCATAAAGGCCACAACATTGTTTAATTTCATTTAATCCCCTTCTTTCTGTAATATTTCAGATACTGGGAAGAGTGTATCAAGTGAACAGTCTAATATAATTGATATTTGTTGTGCTTTACTTAGTGGTATGTTGTTTTTTCCGCCTTCGTACTTGTAATATGAACTACAAGAAACATCTAATAGACTTGCCATATACTCGGCACTAAATCCCTTTTTTATTCTTTCTGCTTTTAAATTTAATCTTTTCATAATCTCTCCCTTGCTTAACAGTACAAATAATACAAATAATACAGATGTCTTTATATAATACAAAGTATACATGATGTTATAATGACTGTCAATGTATTTTTTGTATCTATATTGCAATATACTTCCTGTTTTGGTAAAATATAATAAACAAATAATACAAATGATATGTTTAAGAGGTGAAGAAAATGGGTGTAAGTTACGAAAATGTGGGAAGTACCATTAAGAGAATAAGAGAAGCTAAAAAATTAACACAGTCTCAATTATCAGAACTGTCAGGATTATCAAGAAGTTATTTAGGTTCGATAGAGATAAATTCAAATAACCCAAGTTTTGAGGCTTTAAAAAAAATTAGTAACGCATTGGGTGTGTCTGTTAATGTTTTTTTGAATGACAGTACAGAACTAAAAGAAATTGAAGATGCAAAGCTAAATTCTTTAATACTGTATTTAATTAGAAATACGGAAGATAGACTTATTAAGTGGGAGCCTTATTTACAAAAACAAACCCCATTTGATAATTGTATTGCGAATGGAAGATATGAAACCTGGCAGGAAGAGGGCATGGCATTTGCAAGTATTAAAGATAAGTTTTACTTGCTGCACCCTGTTATTGTTGATGTTTTACCAGAAGAGGAGGAAAAAGTAGAATATAAATTTTATATACTTTCTATAATTTATTATGATAGAGGATTTAAAATTTTAGAATTAGGTAGTAGTAAAGATTTTCCAGAAATAGATCATTTATACAAACTAGCTAATCCAGAATTGATGGGAAGGGTAAATTTGTTAGATGATCTTTTAAGTGAAATAAGAGATTATGAGATAGAAAATAGTGAGGTTCCATTCTAAATAATAACCACGTTACCCCGTAATAATGGGGCTACTTGTTTGCAAGTTCTAGAGTTAATATACTCTACCACGTGAATAATTAAGATAATAGCTTGCATAAGGTCTTTTAGATTATAGGCAATACAAACTATTAAGACGTTATATAAAAGGGCTTAGAATTGATTTTACAGGGGCAAAAATACACAAATGTTACACCTAAAAAAGGGTGTTACTTTTAATTAGATAGATTAGATGCAATAGGGATGTAATACTGAATAACGTTTTGTTATTGAGTTTGTGGAAGAGGTAAAATATGAAAGAAAACTATGAAAGTATTTATAAGAAAATGTGCGAGAAGTACGGTGATAAACCTTTGGTTTTCATAAAGTTCTTTGAAAAAATTGAATATGCGCAAGATTTTTCGTCCGGAAAATTATACTGTAATACACCTAAATATTATCAAGAATTGGAAAATAAAACAAATATAAGAGGTCAAGGCGACAAGAATGAAGGTGTAGCAGTAGTTACTAACATTATGAATTTGGTTTATAGAGATCCTAAAACTAATAAACCGCTTCTATATATTGATAATCCCAAGAATTGTTGTGATCTTAAATTAAATATTGATAAAAATAATACAGTTATAATGTGCTGTTTTATGTGGTTTAAAGTTTCGGACTTTTATGTAGATCGTATTGAGGGTAACCATATTATATTTAAAATTAATAAAATGGACTGCATTGAAAAAACAGTTAATGATTGTGGAAAATACTTTGTAGCATTTTTGCCAAAGGATTTTGAGGATGCATTCAATAAATTTATAAAAGAAAGCCCATTAGTCAAAGATCCTTGTAATAGCGTATTTTCTGAAGTGACATACTGTGATAATTCAATATATAAGCTTATAGGCCTAGCTGGGCATAAGGGGTCAGACGTATATAAATATAAGGAAAAGTTTTTTGAATATCAAAAAGAATTTAGAATAGCAGTTGATATGAGAAATCCTAAGAATAACATTATAGACCTAGGACCGTATAGCGTTAAAAGTGCAATATACAACAATAAAGATATTATACAATTGTCAAAAGATATTTATGATATGGAAATCTGTATTCTCATGGCTGATTAAGAATATTAAATTTATGTAATATTGAGAGGTGATATTATGGTCAAACGTGCAAACGGTGAGGGTAATATAAGTAAATATAAGTTTGATGATACAGGTAAGTGTATTATGTGGCGTGCTATTATAATGATTGGCCACAATGAAGAGGGTAAACCAATTAGAAAACAGTTCTATGGTAAGACTCAAAAAGAAGTGAAAGACAAACTAGAAGACTATAAAAAAGAGTTACTATTAAATACCTATAACGTTGATTATGATAATATCACACTAGCAGACTATTATTATACCTGGCTTATGGATAAAAAGCCATCTTATAAGGCAACATCATTCAAGGATTATGAAACCATATACAGGCTATATATTAAGGGTAGACCAATAGGTAAAGTTAGACTTAAAAAGCTATCACAAACAGACTTAAAGAGGCAATACAGGGACTTAATGAATGAGGGTATAACACCACAAACCATACACAGAATAAACACTAAATTAAAAGCATGCTTGAATACGGCTATACGTGAAGAGGTCATTATTAAAAACCCTTGTTCATTGGTTGAATTACCTAAAATAACTAAGACTAAGAAGAGGGAAGTATTAACGGCAGAGGAACAAGCAAGCTTTATAGAGGCTATACAGGGCCACAAGCTAGAGTTATTATATATAGTTGCCCTTGCTACTGGTATGCGACTAGGTGAGATATTGGGGTTAAAGTGGAAGTATATTGACTTTACCAACAATACAATTGAAGTATACAATACTATTCAACGTACCTTTGTGTTTGATGATAACATGAAAAAGAAATTAAAGACGATAGAGCAGACACCAAAGACAGAGAACGGAACAAGAGTTATACCTCTTCCAGTGTCTTTAATACCTAAGCTAAAAGAACATAGAAAAAAGCAATTAGAAAATAAATTGAAGTATTGCCAGTCTTATAATATTAGTGATTATGTATTCACCGATGAAATAGGTAGGATCATAGACAATAAAAAGCCAAACAGGAATTTACAATCTATATTAAAGAAGATAGATATTGAACCAATTAAATTTCATGGGCTAAGAAAAACATATGCAACCAGGCTATTTGAAAATGGTGTACCACCTAAGACAGTACAAACGCTATTAGGCCATGCAGATATACAAACAACACTTAATATATATACTGAAGTAATGGACACAGAGAAACAAAAAGCAGTTGATACACTTAATAATATATTCAATTTTTAGGGGCTTATATAAAGCCTCTTTTTTTATGTCTTAGCACAGTTGTGTTATAGTTGTGTTATTTTGGCAATAAAAAAGGAAATGCCAAACTGTACAATTTAGTATTTCCAATATATTTACCGCTTATAATAATTAATTGGTGGAGATGAGGGGAGTCGAACCCCTGTCCGCAAGCCCATTCCCTGCTACGCCTACATGCTTAGTCATCTCTTTTAAAATCTCAACTTCCTTGGCACCGAGTGACAGGTTCCAAGATCATCCAGCCCTAATTAGTCCACTATGGGTCAAGGCAACCCCCAAAGTAGTTCCCTGCATAAATAGCGTCGGCCCTTAATCGGCAGGAGGATTAAGAGGGACGAGCTGCTACTAGGCAGCTAATAAATTGTTTTCGTTTGCGTTTGTTTTAAATCCCCCAGTTTTTACGTGACCCAGAGTAACACGACATGCTGTCTCAAGTTCAAAACCCACGTCGAAACCGGTACACCCCCGTGTATAGTTCCAAACGAAGTTAATCAATTAATTATAGCATACTTAAGAAGAATATTCAAGTGGGCATAGGTGGACGAGGCCTATCCTGTAAATAAATGTTTTTGTGGGCTGAAAAGCTTGATATAAGCCATTTAAAATTGTCTTTTAAAAATCTTTTAAAAGTTCAGAAAAATAGGTGCAATTATAAATTGACGGTCACCCATTAAAGTGGTATACTAGTATTGAAATATGTGTGGAGTTGATATTATGGAGAAAATGTTATCCTCAGACTTTATTTATTCTGATATTTTGGACAGAATAATTAGTTTGAAGTTAAGCCCGGGAAGCAAGATTAGTGAGAATCAGATATGCGAGGAGTATAATGTGTCAAGGTCAGTGATCAGGCATATTTTTGCAAGGTTGGCACAGATTAATTTTCTGACAGTATATCCTCAAAGGGGGACTTATGTCAATTATATTGATTTGGAGTACATAAGAAATGCCCTTTTGATTAGGTTGTCTATAGAAAAGGAAATCTTGTACAGGTTTATGCAGAAGGAAGACAAGTCTGATATTATCACTAAGATGAAAGAAAATATGAAGCAGCAGGAAAAGTTCTATCACGAGAACGAGTATTTGATAGAGTTCAAGGAACTTGATGAAGAGTTCCACAACTATATTATAATGAGTGTTGAGAACAATGCTATTTTGCCGCTTATAAATGACCATTTATTGCATATCAGTAGATGGAGGAATGTATATATAAAGTCAGGATACAAGTTGAGTAAGCTTATAGATGAGCATAAGAGTATTTTGGAGGCTATTGAGGCAAACGATACTGAGAGGGCCTTGAGGTGTATGAATAACCATATTGATACGGTATCAGGCATAGCCAGTTTAGACCCTGAATATCTATCATATTTTAAGGGTGCAGACCAGGATTATATCAAGCTTATGAAGTAGTCCTATATTTGATTTGAATGGCTGGCATGATTATTTTAAAAAAGTGTTTACAAGGTAAAAAATATATGATAAAGTATTGTCAATGACTGGTATACAAGTAGACTAAAATTAAAAAATATGGCATTTTGCCTAAAATAATTTTAATAAAGAAATTGAAATATGCTATATACAAAATAAATATTTGAGATTTGTGTAAAATATTTTATTTTGTGTAATTTTTGTGTGTTTGGCAAAGGCTTGCCTTGTTAAAGCTGAAAATGACCAAATACATGCATATATACTTTTGTTTTTAAATTTAATTTAAAATAAAAAATGATTATGGGTATGGTTACATACCTATAAGACTAATAGTAATTGGTAATCATTAAATGTTATTTTAGTAGGAGGTATTTGTAATGAGTACAAGAAAGAAACCATTAGAAGGTGTCAAAGTTGTTGAACTTGCTAACTTTATAGCAGCTGCTACAACAGGAAGGTTCCTAGCAGACTTAGGAGCTGATGTTATAAAGGTAGAAAGTGCTAAGGGAGATCCGCTTAGGTATACTGCCCCAACAGAAGGTAGACCTCTTGATATGTATGAGAATACTACTTGGGAGTTGGAAAACGCTAATAAGAGATGTATATCTCTAAACATGAAGGATCCTAAGGGTAAGGAAGCTTTCTTCAAGCTACTTGATGAAGCCGATATCCTTATAACTAACTGGAGAGTTCAGGCTCTACAGAGAGCAGGTCTTGACTATGAAACTTTAAAGGTTAAGTATCCAAGTCTAGTATATGCTATGTGTACTGGTTATGGTGAATACGGTCCAGACAAAGACCTACCAGGATTTGACTTCACTGCTTTCTTCGCAAGAGGTGGATATCTTGAAAATCTAAGACAGAAGTCAGATGTTCCTATGAACGTTGTTCCAGGTCTAGGTGACCACAATGTTGGTATAAACCTTGCCGCAGGTGTACTAGCTGCTTTATATCACGCTAAATTAACAGGTGAAGGTGAGAAGGTAGAAACAAGTTTGTTCGAATCAGCTATATTCAACATGGGTATGATGATTCAGGCTGCTCAGTACAAGGATTATGGAACTCCATATCCAATCAACATCAGAGAAGCTAGTAACCCAGTTAACGCTGCTTGGTTGACTAAGGATGGAAGGTATGTTCAGACTTGTATGCCTGACTACAATACATACTTCAAGAAGTTCTTCACAGCTTTAGGATTAGATGAAATGGTGAATGATGAAAGATTCTTCCCAGTTCAGAATGTAATCGCTAACAACTTGGGAACAGAAGTATATGACAGAGCAATGGCTAGGTTTGGTGAAAAGACTTATGAAGAATGGGCACCAATCCTTACAGCTGCTGACATCCCGTTTGCACTAGCTAAGTCTTGGGAAGAATTATTAGAAGATGAACAGGCTTGGGCAAATGACTGTTTCTACAAGATGCAGTATCCAAAGGGAGAAAGAATCCTTTGTAAGCACCCAGTTAAGTACCAGGAAATGGGGCCTACTCCATACAACAGAGGGCCATTCATAGGTGAACACGGTGTTGAAGTAATGAAGGAACTTGGTTATTCAGATGCTGAAATCAAGGAAATGCTAGAAGCTAAGACATTATTTGTTTGGGAAGACGAAAACAAATAGTAGAAAAATAACAATTAATAAGATATGGGAGTTTGTCTAGGTGACTTAAGTGGACGACCTAGGCGAGAAAGGAGCTTATCATGAGTAATACAGGAATGGTAGAAGAAAAGCCGGCAAAAGTATTGTTAGGAGAAATTGTTGCAAAGCACTATAAGGAAGCTTGGGAGGCAAAGAATAATGGTGAACTAGTTGGATGGTGTGCATCTAACTTCCCACAGGAAATATTCGAAACTATGGATATAAAGGTTGTTTATCCAGAAAACCAGGCTGCTGCTATATCTGCTAAGGGTGGCGGACAGAGAATGTGCGAAATAGCTGAAAATGAAGGATATTCAAATGATATCTGTGCTTACGCTAGAATATCTTTGGCATACATGGACGTTAAGGATGCTCCAGAATTAAATATGCCACAGCCAGACTTTGTTGCTTGCTGTAACAATATTTGTAACTGTATGATCAAGTGGTATGAAAATATAGCTAAGGAATTGAATATACCTTTAATTTTAATAGACGTTCCTTACAACAATGACTACGAGGCTGAAGACGATAGAGTTGAATATCTAAGAGGTCAGTTTGATTATGCTATCAAGCAGTTAGAAGAACTAACTGGCAAGAAGTGGGATGAAAAGAAGTTTGAAGAAGTAATGGAAGTTTCTCAGAGAACAGGTAGGGCTTGGTTAAAGGCTACTGGATATGCTAAGTATACTCCATCACCATTCTCAGGCTTTGACGTATTCAACCACATGGCTGTTGCAGTTTGTGCAAGAGGTAAGTTAGAATCAGCTATAGCATTCGAAAAGCTAGCTGAAGAATTTGACGAAAACGTAAGAACTGGTAAGTCAACATTCAAGGGCGAAGAAAAGTTCAGAGTATTATTTGAAGGTATAGCATGTTGGCCACACCTAAGACATACATTCAAGCAGCTTAAGGATGCTGGAGTTAATGTCTGTGGTACAGTTTATGCTGATGCTTTCGGATATATCTATGACAACACATATCAGTTAATGCAGGCTTACTGTGGAACTCCAAATGCTATTTCATATGAAAGAGCAACTGATATGAGACTAAAGGTTATTGAAGAAAACAATATAGATGGTATGTTAATCCACATCAACAGAAGTTGTAAGCAGTGGTCAGGTATCATGTACGAGATGGAAAGAGATATTAGAGAAAAGACTGGTATACCAACAGCTACATTCGATGGTGACCAGGCCGATCCAAGAAACTTCTCTGAAGCTCAGTATGATACTAGAGTACAGGGTCTTATAGAACTAATGGAAGCTAATAAAGCTGCAAAGATGAAGGAGGCGCACTAATATGAGTAATATAGATGTATTGTTAGGTAAACTTGATGTAAGTCTTTTGGGACAGGTAGACAAGTATGTTTCAGAAGGTAAGAAGGTAATAGGTTGCGCGCCAGTTTATACACCAGAAGAATTAGTATATGCTGCAGGCATGGTACCAATTGGTGTATGGGGTGCAGAAGGTGAAGTAGGTCTATCAAAGGAATACTTCCCAGCATTTTATGCAGCTATAATCCTTAGATTAATGGACCTTGGTTTAGAAGGTAAGCTTGACAAGATGTCAGGTATGATTATACCGGGACTAAGTGACGGTCTAAAGGGACTTAGCCAGAACTGGAAGAGGGCTATAAAGCAGGTTCCAGCCCTATACATAGGCTATGGTCAGAACAGAAAAATTGAAGCTGGTATTACTTACAATGAAAAGCAGTACATCAAGCTAAGAGGACAGTTAGAAGAAATAGCTGGTTGCAAGATAGAAGATGCTAAGGTTGAAGAGGCTATAGTTCTTTACAACAAGCACAGAAAGGCAATGCAGGAATTCAGTTCTCTAGCAGCTAGTCACTTAAATACTATTACACCTATTCTAAGAGCTAGAGTAATGACAAGTGCCTTCTTGTTCGACAAGGCAGAACATTTAGCTATATTGGAAGAATTGAATAAAGAATTAAAGGCATTACCTGAAGAAAAATTTGCCGGCAAGAAGGTAGTTACTACTGGTATTCTTGCAAATAGCCCAGGTATGCTAGAAATACTAGATGAGTACAAACTTGGTATAGTTGATGACAATATCAACCATGAATCAGGCCAGTTTGACTACCTAGTTGATGAAGGTACTGGTAATCCAGTTAGAGCCTTATCTAAGTGGATTTCAGATATAGAAGGAAGTACTTTGTTGTATGATCCAGAAAAACTTAGGGGACAGATAATAATTGACAAGGTTAAGAAGCACCAGGCAGATGGTGTTATATACCTAATGACTAAGTTTAGTGATTCTGATGAATTCGACTATCCAATCATCAGAAAAGAATTAGAAAATGCAGGTATCTTGCATATACTAGTTGAGGTTGATCAGCAAATGACTAACTTTGAACAGGCGAAAACAGCATTACAGACTTTCGCTGATATGATTTAATTTAAAAAAATTAAAATTTTAAGGAGGCAATCTATGATTTTCGAAAAAGAACATGAATTAGTTCGTCAGCTAGCTAAGGAATTCGCTGAAAATGAAATTAAACCAACTGCAGAAGAAGTTGATGAAACTAGCGAATTTCCAATGGAAATTTATCAAAAAATGGCTAAAGCTGGATTTTTAGGTATTAAGATACCAAAGGCTTATGGGGGTTCAGGTGGAGACCACCGTTCTTATGCAATAGTTATGGAAGAATTGGCTAAGGCATCAGGTGTATCTACTATCTGGATATCATCTCCAAACTCACTACAGTCAACTCCAATATTAAGAGATGGTACTGAAGAACAGAAGGAAAAGTATCTTAGACCAATGGTTACAGGTGAAAAATTATTCGCTTTCGGTCTTACTGAACCAGGAGCTGGATCAGATGCAGCGTCTATATTGACAACGGCTGAAAAAGATGGTGATGATTACATCCTAAACGGAAGAAAAACTTTCATAACTGGTGCTCCAGTATCTGATTATGTAATAGTTTTCGCTAAGACTAATCCAGAATTAGGTGTTAAGGGTATATCTACTTTCGTAGTAGACTCTAAGCTAGAAGGTGTGTCTTTTGGTAAGGCAGAAAACAAGATGGGTATGATTGGTTGCCCAACTAGTGATGTTGTTCTTGAAAATGTTAGAGTTTCTAAGGATTGTATGCTAGGTAGAGAAGGTAAGGGATTCATCAACGCAATGAAGACTCTAAGTGTAGGTAGATTAGGTATTGCTTGCCAGGCTCTAGGACTTGCAGAAGGTGCTATGGAAGAGGCTATCAAGTATGCTAAGTCTAGACACCAGTTTGGTAAGTCAATAGCTAAGTTCCAGAATACTCAGTTCATACTAGCAGAAATGGAAACAAAGTTAGCAGCTATGCGTCACCTTGTTTATGATGCTGCTTATAAGATGGATTTAGGACAAGCAGCTGATAAGGAAGCTTCAATGGCTAAATTATTCGCTACAGAAGAAGCAAAATGGATAATTGATAAGGCATTACAGATTCACGGTGGATATGGTTACATTAAGGAATATCCAGTTGAAAGAATGTACAGAGACATCAGAGTAACTTCTATCTACGAAGGTACATCTGAAGTTCAGAAGATGGTTATAGCATCAAGCTTATTGAAATAAGGGGAGGTATAGATAGATGAAAATTGTAGCTTGCATAAAACAAGTACCAGATACAACAGAGGTAAAACTTGACCCTGTAAAGAATACTTTGATCCGTGATGGTGTACCTAGTATCATAAACCCTGACGATAAGGCAGGTCTTGAACTAGCACTTCAGATCAAGGAATCAGTTCCAGGATCTACTTTAACAGTAGTATCAATGGGACCTCCACAGGCGGAAGTTGCACTTAGAGAAGCATTAGCTATGGGAGCAGATGATGCAGTTCTAGTAACTGACAGAGCTTTCGGTGGAGCAGATACATGGGCGACATCTTCAACAATAGCTGGTGCACTTAGAAACATAGATTACGATATAATAATAGCAGGTAGACAGGCTATAGATGGTGATACTGCACAGGTTGGTCCACAGATTGCTGAGCATCTTGGAATACCACAGGTATCTTATTGTGAAGAACTAAAGGTTGAAGGTGACAAGTTCATCGCTAGAAGACAGTTCGAAGATAGATATCATATAATTGAAATAAAGCCACCTTGCCTAATTACTACACTAAGCGAAGAAATAGACCCAAGATACATGACAGTAGGCGGTATATTCGATGCTTATCAGAAGGAAATGAAGGTTTGGGGATTGAAGGACATTGAAGACAAACTAGATCTTTCAAATATCGGTTTAAAGGGTTCACCTACAAACGTTAAAAAGTCATTTACAAAGCAGGCTAAGGGCAAAGGCGTTAAGCTAGAAGGATTAACTCCAGAAGAAGCAGCTGATGCAATTCTTGCTAAGTTACAGGAAAAGTATTTTATATAAGATACTAAAGAATTACAATTATAAAAAAATAATGATTTGAAAGGAAGATTACCTAATGAACAAGGATATTTATGTAGTAGTTGAACAGGTAGACGGTGTCGTTCAAAAAGTAGGCATCGAGCTAATTGGTATAGCAAGTAAATTGGCAGCTGACCTAGGACAGGAAGTAGTTGCAGTTTTACTAGGAAAAGAAGTAAGGGGATTGGCTGATAATCTAATCCACCACGGGGCAAACAAGGTTATATGTGTAGAAGACCCAATTTTGGAACACTATGCAACTGAACCATACACTAAGGCATTAAACGCAGTTGTAGAAGCTAAGAAGCCAGAAATAGTACTTTACGGTGCTACTTCAATAGGTAGAGACTTGGCTCCTAGAGTATCTGCTAGAGTACATACAGGACTAACAGCTGACTGTACTAAGCTAGAAATAGATCCAGAAACTAAGTTATTACTTATGACTAGACCAGCTTTCGGTGGTAACATCATGGCTACAATAGTTTGTAAGGAATTCAGACCTCAGATGGCGACTGTAAGACCAGGTGTTATGCAGGCCCTTCCTACAGACACATCTAGAACTGGTGAAGTAGAAGTATTCCAGGTTGACTTTACTGATGCTGATATGAACATCAAGATCAGAGAAGTAATCAAGGAAAAGCATGCTAAGGTTGATATAACAGAAGCTAAGGTTCTAGTATCTGGTGGTAGAGGTATCGGTAGCCCAGAATACTTTGATGTATTAAAGGAATTAGCTGACGAACTAGATGGTCTTGTTACTTCTTCAAGAGCTAACGTTGATGCTGGTTGGATTGGTAGAGAAAGACAGGTTGGACAGACTGGTAAGACAGTTAGACCAGACCTATACATGGCTTGCGGTATATCAGGAGCTATACAGCACTTAGCTGGTATGGAAGATTCTGAATTTATCGTAGCTATAAACAAGGATGCTCAGGCTCCTATATTCGACGTAGCTGATTTAGGTGTAGTTGGAGACTTACACAAGATAATGCCAATACTAATCGAAAAAGTAAGAGCATTAAAGGCTGAAAAGGCTAACATGTAATTTTATTAACAAAAAAGAAAGATTTCGACAGATTTTCTTAAATAGTTATTTATGTAATACTGTAAATATAAATTTTTTGTAGTAAAATATATTAACTTATTGTATAATATACCTAGGGATTTGCACTTCTCCCTAGGTATAGCGTACAATATGTTTAAAAATGGACAGAATTGTAGAATTTTTTACAATAATGTCTAAAAAATTTAAACATATTGGTTAAATAAATAACAGTTTGTTTAAATTTGTTTATATTTTTTATTATACAAATGCTTATTAGCTAGAGTTAGGGAGGCAAAATATGGTTAAGGTTAGAGTGACTTGTAACAAAAACATTATTGAAAGATTTGGTGTTAAAAAGCCAGAAGGTTGGGATTTTCAGTATATTAAGTATCCTTGTTCAGATGAGGAACTAGCTGAACAGTGTAAGGATGCAGATATAGTATTCTGTGGCCCAGTTGATCATTTCAGAAGAGAAGTTATAGAAAAACTTGATAATTGTAAGCTTATACATTCATTGGGCGTAGGTTTCGACAAGATAGACCTAGAAGCAGCCAAGGAAAAGGGTATTTATGTTTGCAATAATAGGGCCGTTAACGCAGTGCCAGTTGCTGAATTAGCTGTTGGACATATGATAACATCTTTAAGAAGAATGCCAGAAGCAGATGCTAAGATAAAGGCAAAGGGTGTTGACGGATTTAATGAAAGCTTCAGAGAGTATCAAGTTAAGGGTCAGAGCGAATTGAGTTCAAGAGTAATAGGGCTTGTTGGATTGGGCGCTATAGGTAAGGCGGCTGTTAGAATGCTTAGGGCATTTGGATGCAAGATACTATATTACGATGTATTCAGAGCTTCTGAAGACTATGAAAAAGAAAATGATCTTACTTTCTGTACATACGAAGAAATACTTGCTCAGTGTGATATTATTTCTTACCATGTTCCAGTTCTAGATAATACTAGAAATATGGTTCGTAAGGAAACAATAGAACAGATGAAGCAGGATGCAGTAATAATTAACGTTGCAAGAGGAGAAATCGTTAACAATGAAGACCTGGCAGAAGCTCTAAATAATGGTAGAGTATTTGCAGGGCTTGATGTTATAGCTCCTGAACCACCAAGTGCTGATCATCCTTTATTTAACCTAACTGAGGCTGGTAAGGCTAGATTATCAATTACTCCTCATATAGCAGGAACAACTGATGATGCGTTCATTAGAATGTCAGAATGGTCATATGCAGACATGGTTAAGGTTATGAATGGCGAAAGACCTAACAACGTTGTTAATGGTCTTTAAAGACTAAGCCTATATGGCAAATCTATTTTAGAAGGTGAATGAGTATGGAAATTAAAAGAAAAGACGTTATCGTTTGTGGTTTTGCATTATTTGCAATTTTCTTTGGTGCTGGTAACTTGATATTCCCACCACACCTTGGTGTTTTAGCTGGTGACAGATGGTTCACAGCTATGATAGGGTTCTTAGTTTCAGACCCAGTTTTACCTATACTAGGTGTTATTGTTACAGCTAGATTAGGTGGTAGGGCAGACGACCTTGGTAAGAGGGTTAGTCCTAAGTTTGCTAAATTGATTGGTACAATTGCTATCTTGACAATTGGTCCTTTCTTTGCAATTCCTAGAACAGGTGCAACAACACATGAAATATTTATTAGACCATTGTTCCCATCAGTTCCAATTTGGGTTACTTCTATAGTATTCTTTGGTTTAACGCTTTATATTACATTGAATCCTGGTAAGGTTATAGACTTTATAGGTCAGTATCTTACACCAGCCCTATTGATAATCTTGGCGATTATCGTGGTTATAGCTATAGTTAACCCACCAGATCCCAAGGTTACAACAGATGTATCAGGACTATTTACAATGTCATTTAAGGAAGGTTACCAGACAATGGATGCCCTTGGTTCTCCACTAATGGCTGGTATAGTTATAAGTGACCTTATCAGACGTGGATATACTGACAAGGAAGTTCAGTTCAAGGTAAGTGTTCAGGTTGGTATAGTTGCATTCATCCTACTAGCACTAGTTTACGGTGGTTTAACTTATGCAGGTGCTACAGTAGGTGGTCACTTTAACGGTGAAACTGAAAGAACTGTACTACTTATAGGTATGGTTGAATTAATGCTAGGTAATGTTGGTAAGGTATTCATGGGAATAGCAGTTGCTCTTGCTTGTTTGACAACTTCAACAGGACTAAGCTCAACTTGTGGTAACTACTTTGAAACTATTTCAGGCGGTAAGTTAAAGTATAAGCATATAGCTATAGTTACAGTTGTTATAGCATTCGTTCTTTCTCTAATCGGTGTTGATGGACTTATAGCAATAGCAGTTCCAATCCTATCAGCTATATACCCAGTTATCATAGTACTTATATTCATGTCTATCTTTGACAAGAAGATCAAGTACAACTGGACTTACACAGGTGCAGTAATAGGTGCATTCGCAGTAGCTTTAATAGAAAGTATAAATCTTGCATCAGTAATGAGAGGTGGAAACCTACTAGCAGGTGCAGCTAAGGCTTGTACTTCATTGCCACTAGGAACATATGGATTTGAATGGGTTGTTCCAGCACTTGTTTGCTCTATAGTTCTTACACTAATCAGTGCAGTAGCTAAGGTTGGTAAGACTATAAATGATCCACTAGATTAATTTGTATTGAGACTTATCGTGCGAATTAAGCAATTATAAAAAATGCATATGACTTTAAATTTGATTCCTCTGGGCTAAGACCTGGAGGAATCAAGTATTAAATATAACAAGTTATAAAAAAGATTTCTAACATTTAATTAGGAGGTAATTATTATGATTTCTCAGGAAATGGTAAAACTAGGTACAGCAAAATCAATAATCAGAGAATTAGCAGGATTCGGTGCTAAGAGGGCAGCTGAAATAGGTGCAGAAAATGTATTAGACTTTTCATTAGGTAACCCTTCAGTTCCAGCTCCAAAGGAAGTACAGGATGCAATAGTAGACATAATAAAGACTTATGAGCCAAAGGTATACCATTCTTATTCTTCAGGTGCTGGTCATGATGGTTGTAGAACAGCTATAGCTGATGACCTAAATAAGAGATTCGGTACTAAGTATACTAAGGACAATTTATTGATGACTTGTGGTGCAGCAGCATCTCTAAACATAACTCTAAAGGCTTTAATCTCATCTGCTGATGATGAAATAATGGTTCTAGCTCCATTCTTCCCAGAATACACAGTATTCATCAATGGTCAGGGTGGTAAGCAGGTTCTAGTACCTTGCAAGGACGATATGCAGTTAAATGTGGAAGGTGTAAAGGCAGCTATAACTCCTAACACTAAGGCTATAATAGTTAACTCTCCTAACAACCCATCAGGTGTTATCTATACACTAGATGAAATGAAGGCTCTAGTTGAACTATTGGAAGCTAAGGAAAAAGAGTATGGTCATCCTATATACATCATAGCTGACGAACCATACAGAGAGTTGGTTCTTATAGATGGTCTTGAAGTTCCATTCATACCAAACCTATACAAGAATACAGTAATCTGCTATTCTTGGTCTAAGTCTTTATCTCTGCCAGGTGAAAGAATTGGTTATATCCTAGTTCCAAACGAAGTAGATGATGAATTACTTATGGCAGCAGTAGGTGGAGCAGCAAGAGTACTTGGTTACGTTTGTGCACCAACACTATTCCAGCTTGTAGTTGAAAGATGTGTAAGTGTACCACCAAACGTTGAAGTATACAAGAAGAACAGAGACCTTCTATATGATGGTTTAACTAAGTTAGGATACAAGGTTGCTAAGCCAGCTGGTGCATTCTACCTATTCATAGAAGCTCCAGATGGAGATTCTGAAAAGTTCTCTGAAAAGGCTAAGGCTCACGATATGCTAGTAGTTCCTGGAACAGGATTCGGTTCAAAGGCTCACATGAGATTATCTTATTGTGTTGAAACTGAAAAGTGTGAAAAGTCACTAGCAGTATTTGAAAAGTTGATGGCTGAATATAAGTAATATCCTGTATTAAGCAAGCAATCTAAAATTGGAAAGTATATTCTGATATAAGAGAAGTGTCGGCATTTTATGCCGGCACTTTTTTGGAGAATCATCAAGTATCCTGATAGCACTGAAAAATGGCTCTATATCAAATAAGGTTGGTGATAATTTAATTCAACAAAATCTATAAAATTGTAGTTCTATAATATTTAATATATCAAGATTCTTGCTTAAGTCAGCTAAAAAAGATATAATAAATAGTGGTTTTATTTATTATCGATTATTAAAGGAGAAAGAAATGTTTATTGGTGAAATAACAGCCTTGATGGCATCTTTTTGTTGGACTATAAGTAGTACAATTGTAGAAAAAAAGGGGGTTGGTTTTTCTGCAGTAGCTATGAATGTAACCAGGCAGATAGTAGCATTCTTGGCAATAGGACTTATAATAGTCTTTTTTAACAGGTCAAGCTTATCAACCAGCCTTAGTTTCAGGGGGGCTTTTTTCCTGGCCATGTCTGGCCTGATTGGCTTTTCCCTGGGTGACTCCTTCTTGATGAGTGCCTTCACTAGGATTGGGGCCCAGATTACCCTCCTGATATATACAATATCACCGGTTTTAACGGCTGTATTAGGCAGGATATTCTTTGGGGAAAAGCTGACTCCTAGGAATATAGTAGGTATGCTGGTTGTAATTGGGGCTATTATGTTGGTAATAGCCAAGGGTGGATCATCTAACCTCAAGGTCAAGGGGGATCCAAGAGGTCTCTTATTTGCATTTTTAGCATCAATTGGCCAGGCCTTGGGTGTTCTTTTCAGCAAGGCGGGTCTAGAAAATATACCAGCCCTGCCAGCTACGGAAATAAGACTCTTGGGAGGCCTGGTAGGTATTTTGGTAATATGTAGCCTAACTAAGTCTTGGCCAGATGTAAAAAGGCTCTTGACTTCAAGGCAGGGAATTGAGGTAACTATGAGTAATGCCCTGATAGGAACTACCATAGGTGTAGTCCTGTCTATGCTTGCTATTAAATATACCAAGGCGGCAGTAGCATCAACCCTTATGACAATGTCACCTGTTATGATTATTCCTATAATGTACTTCTATTATAGGCAGAAGGTAAGCAGGTATGAGGTGGTTGGAGCAGTCTTGTCAGTAGTCGGGGTGGCATTACTAGTATAGTAAATCTAAATTGGAAGAGTTTTTATATTTCTTGTATTAGCCTAATATTTGTGATAAGATGTACTGGGAGATAGAATTCAAGAGAATCTATACTCACAAGCCGGTTTATTTGTAATTTTATTGTAGAGCTTATATTCAAAAAATGAGACTCATGATCTCAGTAAAATTAAGGGGGAAATATCGATGAAAGTAGATATGTTATGTGGTAAAATCCATAGGGCTACAGTTACCCAGGCAGAATTGAATTATGTAGGGAGTATAACTGTAGATGAAGACTTGCTGGATGCAGCTGGTATAAGAGAGTACCAAAAGGTCCAGATAGTTGACATAGACAACGGAAACAGGTTTGAAACATATACAATAAGTGGAGAAAGAGGCAGTGGCATAATTTGTTTAAATGGTGCTGCGGCCAGGTGTGTCAGTGTAGGCGACAAGGTAATTATAATGGCCTACTGCTCATGTGACTACGAAGATGCTAAGGACCACAAGCCAAGGGTAGTATTTGTGGATGAAGACAACAAGGTTCACAGGTTAACACGCTATGAAAAACATGGTAGAATAGAGGATTTAAATCTATAAGCAAAGAGTAAATAGCTAATACCAAGTTCCTAGATAATATTAAAAATAAACTGAAGATAAATAATATATTAAAAGGTGTAGACAAGTCATGTGATGACAGGTCCACACCTTTTTTATCGTTATTCTAAAGCTTTTTGTTCTTTATTTACATAGTCTTTAAGGATCTTATACATGCTGGCTATTATTGGAACACCCAGTATGATACCGGTGATACCAAATAAACCACCACTGATTATAATTGCAACAAAGACCCAGATTCCAGGTAGGCCTATGGAAGAGCCTACAACTTTTGGATAAATCAAGTTACCCTCTAACTGCTGTAAAATAATTAGGAATAGCAAAAATGCAAAGGCTCTAAGAGGATTTACAGACAGGATCATCAGGAAACCAAAGAGTCCGCCCAAGTAGGCGCCTATTATAGGTATCAAGGCAGTTACACCGACAACAGAACCTATCATAAAAGCGTATGGGAAGCCTAAGATTAGCAGTCCTGTAGAGCATAGGACGCCCAATATTATGGCTTCTATGAACTGGCCTATAAAAAATGCCTTGAAGGTATTGTCAGTAACCCTAAGTAGGTAGTAAAACTTGTCCAGTATAGGCTGGGGTATAAAAGTTGCAAATAGTCTAGTAAACTGGCTCTTTAGCCCCTCCTTGCCAGCCAGGATATAGACGGCTATAATTAAGGCAATTACAATATTAGCAATTAGGCTAAAGATTGAATTTATTATATTAAGTATATCACCAGCCCAAGTAGTTGATAGGCTGACTGATTTCTTCAAGATAGCCTGGGCATCTAAATTACTAGAAAGGAGCTTGGACTGGAGTGAAGGAAATTCCTTTGACATGCCAGCCAAGAATTTCATTATTTCATTGTATATATTTGGAAAACTATTTGTAAATACCTCTATAAATTTGGAAATCTGAGGTATTATAATCCTAGACACAAGCAGGATAATGAGAAGGAAGAATGCCAGTGATAAAAGTATCGATATAGGCCTCTTCAGTTTTCTTACCAACTTTGTATTTACCTTGTCCAGTAGCCTTTTTTCAATATTCTCAACTATAATATTGAGTATAAAGGCTATAAAGCAACCTAGTATTATTGGGCTAAGGACTGTAAATATCTTGTCCAAAAGAGAATATATATCCTTGATATTTAGGACGACAAGGGCAGTTAGGCCAAAGACCAGACTGACAAATACTATTCTTCTCTTAAAATTTATGCTATTCATGGGTCATCCTCCTAGTTCGACTTGATATGTGTAAAAATGCACATAGGTAATTATCAATTTGGATTATACAGTTTAAAATATAATCTTAATACGATTTTACATTATAAAAAAATATAATACAAGTATCAAAATTTCTAAATTACAAGTATATCCAGTATATATAGTTATATCTTAATATCAGTTAAAGTGGTATAATAATAGTACAAAGTAAACTTAAATTGCTTTGTGCTTGCTATAATATTTATTTAATATTCTTACCTGTAGCTTATAGAAGGGTCTTTAAGAAATATACATTGCTTGTGGACTTATTATAGACTGATTATTAAGACTAGGAATAAGGCAGGTAACTTTAGAGGAGGTATTATCATGACAAAAGTATTTAATGATGAAAAAGTTTTGGTATCTTTTGAAACTAAGAGGAAATTAAGTTTGGAAAAACAGGGGACAAATATGCTAGCCAGTTGTCTACTAGGACGTAGTAAGATTTCTGGTATAGAGCCGGATGTGTATACTATTTACCTTACTGACAAGACCTTCTTTGCAGAATATAGTAGGAAGAGCCTACATGGTGATATACCTAAAAGGGTTACAAAGTTGAATATACCTTTGACTGATATTAAGAAGGTTGAATTCAGGAAAAAGGACGGGCAGGAATGTCTATACGTATTCAGTGCCTGGGCTAAGGAATATTATTTTGAAATTGAAAATGAGGAAGCTAGGCTAGCAGCAGAAAAAGTAATAGCCTATATAAATGATAAGTAGGATAGACAGGAGATGCATAGGATGGATTTTAAGTTAGTTTCTGACTATGTGCCAACAGGAGACCAACCGGAGGCCATAGACAGGATATCTCAATCCATAGAAGAAGGTAACAAGTACCAGACCCTGGTAGGTGTAACAGGGTCTGGTAAGACTTTTGCTATGGCAAATATAATACAGAGGGTGAAAAAGCCTACCCTGGTTCTTGCCCACAACAAGACCCTGGCGGCCCAACTCTATAGTGAGTTCAAGGAATTTTTCCCTGAAAATGCTGTTGAATACTTTGTTTCATACTATGACTACTACCAACCTGAAGCCTATGTGGCCCACAGCGATACCTACATAGAAAAGGACGCAAGCATAAATGATGAAATTGACAAGCTAAGGCATTCGGCTACAGCTGCTATATTGGAAAGGGATGATACTATAATAATATCATCCGTTTCTTGTATTTATGGCCTGGGTGATCCTAAGGACTACAAGGAACTGATGTTATCACTAAGGCCCGGCATGGTTAGGGACAGGGACGACATAATCAAGAGGTTGGTGGAAATCCAGTATGAAAGAAACGATGTAAACTTTATCAGGGGTACCTTTAGGGTTAGGGGGGACATTTTGGAAATATTCTCGGCCAGTAATGACGAGAAGGCTATCAGGATAGAGTTTTTTGGTGATGAAATAGACAGGATTACGGAGATAGATTATGTCACAGGTAAGGTGGTTGGCCAGAGAAACCATGTGGTAATATTCCCGGCATCCCACTATGTAACTACACCCGAGAGGATAGAAAGGGCTATTGGAACTATAGAGGAAGAACTTGACCAGGCTATAGCTGACTTTAAGTCAAGGGACAAGCTTTTAGAGGCCCAGAGGATAGAGCAGAGGACCAAGTACGATATAGAGATGCTGAGGGAAATTGGCTTCTGTCAGGGGATAGAGAACTACTCTAGGCACATAACAGGCAGGTCCAAGGGTGAAAAACCATATACATTGATGGATTTCTTCCCGGATGACTACCTGATAATAGTAGATGAATCCCATGTGACCATTCCCCAGGTCAGGGGTATGTATGCTGGTGATAGGTCTAGAAAAAAATCCCTTATAGAAAATGGCTTTAGGTTGGAGTCAGCCTATGATAATAGGCCACTTAACTTTGAAGAATTTGAATCTAATATACACCAGGTCCTATTTACTACTGCTACACCTGGACCATATGAAATGGAGCATACAGAGGTATTTGCAGAACAGATAATAAGGCCTACAGGTCTATTGGACCCAACTGTAAGCGTAAGACCGGTTGAAAACCAAATAGACGACCTTATAGTAGAGATAAATAAGAATGTAGAAAAGGGCGAAAGGGTCTTAATTACTACCCTTACAAAGAAGATGAGTGAAGACTTGACCAAGTACCTCCTGGAGTCAGGTATCAAGGTAAAGTATATGCATTCTGATATAGTAACCCTTGAGAGGACAGAAATAATTAGGGACTTGAGACTTGGCAAGTTTGATGTATTGGTGGGTATAAACCTCTTGAGAGAGGGGTTGGATATACCAGAAGTCTCTCTTGTAGCCATCTTAGATGCTGACAAGGAAGGCTTCCTAAGGTCAGAAACATCAATGATACAGACCATAGGGCGTGCTGCCAGAAATTCAAATGGTAGGGTCATCATGTATGCTGATAGGGTAACTGACTCTATGCAGAGGGCAATCTCTGAAACTGAGAGAAGAAGGGCTATCCAGATGGCCTATAATGAAAAGTATGGCATAGTTCCAAAGACTATACAAAAGGGTGTAAGGGACAGCATTGAGGCTACAAGAATAGCAGAAGAAGTAGAGTCATATGATGTAAATGACATAAGAGCCCTAAAGGATGAGGCACAAATTAGCCAGGCTATTATAGTTATGAAGTCAGAAATGATGGCTGCTGCTGAAAATCTAGAGTTTGAAAAGGCTGCTGAACTTAGAGACAAGATTATGATATTAGAGAAAAAGCTCTAGTCCTTGCCTATATTAGGATGATACATAGGAAAGAATTAATAATTAAATACCCATATTGGGTATAAATAACTAGTAAGAAAAATAGCAATACGATAAACACGAAGATAAGGTATGGAAAGGTGGTAATACTATGAATTTCAAAGAATTAGTCAAATCAAACAGAACTTGTAGAAGATATGATGGTACAAAGTCTATCACTAGACAGGACCTACTAGATCTTGTAGACCTGGTAAGGTATACTCCTTCTGGTATGAACAAGCAGGCTCTTAGGTTTGCCATAGTTGCTGATGAGGAAACAAATGCTAAAATATTTAGGACTTTGTTTTGGGCAGGTTATATAAAGGACTGGGATGGGCCTATTGAGGGCGAGAGGCCAGGTGGATATATACTTGGATTTGAAGACACTAATTATGGTAAGCCTATGCCAGAGGATATTGGTATAGCAGCACAGACAATAGCCCTAGGTGCAAGGGCTGAGGGTAAGGCTGTATGTATAATCAAATCTTTTAAGAAGAATGAAATAAAGGAGGTCCTAGGTATAGGTGACAACTTAAATCCAATACTAGCTATACCAATAGGATATCCTCTAGAGGAGGTTGTAATAGACGATATACATGCAGGTGATGATATTAAGTACTATAGGGACCAGGACCAGGTCCACCATGTGCCAAAGATAGTCACTGAAGACTTATTGATAAACAAGTAGGGGAAGGGGAAGATTTTGAACGAATATATAAGGATAAAGGGGGCTAGAGAAAACAACCTAAAGGCTGTTGACCTCGAGCTACCTAGAAATAAATTTATAGTTTTTACAGGCCTATCAGGATCGGGTAAGTCGTCTCTTGCCTTTGACACCATATATGCAGAGGGCCAGAGGCGGTATGTGGAGAGTTTGTCTTCATATGCCAGACAGTTCTTGGGCCAGATGGACAAGCCTAGTGTAGACTATATAGATGGCCTATCTCCGGCTATTTCCATAGACCAGAAAACTACATCTAAGAACCCTAGGTCAACTGTGGGTACAGTTACAGAAATATATGACTACCTAAGACTCCTATTTGCCAGGGTGGGCAAGGTCCATTGTCCCCAGTGTGGCAAGTTGATCAGTCAAATGACCATACAGGAGATAGTAGATAGGGTTATGGAATATGAAGAAGCGAGTAGGCTCCAAATCCTATCCCCTGTAATCAGGGGCCAGAAGGGAACCCACAAAAAGACCCTAGACTTTATTAGGAAAGAGGGTTATGTCAGGGTAAGGATAGATGGGGAAAACTATGATATAAATGATGATATAGACCTGGAAAAAAATAAGAAACACAGCATAGAGATAGTTGTTGATAGAATTATAGTAAAACCAGGTATTGAGGCCAGGTTGGCAGATTCAATCGAGGCTGCCGTAAAATTGTCGGATGGCCTGGTAGTAGTCCAGGATATTAGGCAGGAAGAGGAAACTATGTTTTCTACAAAGTTTGCCTGCCCAGACCACGGTATAGGTATAGAAGAGTTGTCTCCAAGGATGTTCTCCTTTAATGCTCCCTTTGGAGCCTGCGATATGTGTAATGGCCTAGGGGAGAGCAAGGAAGTAGACATAGACTTGATTGTACCAAATAGGGACCTAAGCCTAAAGCAGGGGGCTATTGCAGCCTGGTCAAGTAATGGGCTCAATGACAATACCTATTATTCTATGATGATTCAGTCCCTATGCAAGGTATATGGTGTATCCATAGATACTCCTTTTAAGGACCTACCTGATGATTTTGTTGAGGAATTGCTTTATGGCAAGGAAAACACCCTCCTAACCTTTGAATTTGATTCCAAGTTTAGTGGCATGAAGACCTACCAAAATTACTATGAAGGTGTAGTTGTCAATATAGACAGGAGGTATAGGGAAACTAACTCAGAATTTATGAGGGACAAGCTAGAAGACTTCTTTGCAGAAAATCCATGTCCTAAGTGCCATGGTCAGAGGTTGAAACCAGAAGTCCTGGCAGTAAAGGTAAATGATAAGAATATAATGGAGGTTACTGACCTATCTGTTGAAGGCTTAATTGACTATATTTCTAGTCTGGAATTGAGCCAGAAAGACCAGGTAATAGCCAAGGATATAGTCAAGGAGATAAGGGAGAGGGCATCCTTCCTAAACAATGTAGGCCTGGGCTACCTTACCCTATCGAGAAAGGCAGGAACCCTTTCAGGTGGTGAAGCCCAGAGAATAAGGCTGGCTACCCAGATAGGGTCGGCCCTGACAGGTGTCCTATATGTCTTGGATGAACCTAGTATAGGTCTCCACCAGAGGGATAATGACAAGTTGATCGCCACACTTAGGAACCTGACAGACCTGGGAAATACCCTGATAGTGGTGGAACATGACGAGGATACTATGAGGGCAGCAGACTATATAGTAGATATAGGACCAGGTGCAGGTATACACGGCGGTGAGATAGTGGCTGAGGGCAACCTTGACCAGATTATAGAAAATAAGGATTCTATAACTGGCAAGTACCTGAGTGGTCAAATCAAGATACCCCTACCAGAAAAGACAAGAGAGGGCAATGGTCTCTTCCTTGAAATAAGGGGGGCCAGTGAAAATAACCTAAAGGATGTCAATGTCAAGTTCCCACTTGGAAAGTTTATCTGTGTGACGGGTGTATCAGGGTCAGGTAAGTCAACCCTAGTCAATGAAATCCTCTACAAGGCTACTACTAAGAGGTTAAACAAGTCTAGGATTAGACCTGGTAGACACAAGGAAATCCTAGGTATAGAGAATATAGACAAGGTTATAAATATAGACCAGAGTCCAATAGGTAGGACTCCTAGGTCCAACCCGGCTACATACACAGGTGTATTTGACATGATTAGAGACCTTTTTGCATCTACAAATGAGGCCAAGGCCAGGGGCTACAAGAAGGGCAGATTTAGCTTTAACGTCAAGGGGGGTAGGTGTGAGGCCTGCAAGGGAGATGGTATATTAAAGATAGAAATGTTCTTCCTGCCAGATGTCTACGTACCTTGCGAAGTCTGCAAGGGTGAGAGGTATAACAGGGAGACCCTACAGGTTAAATACAAGGATAAGTCCATAGCAGATGTTCTTGAAATGAACGTTGAAGAGGCCTTAGAGTTTTTTGAAAACATACCTAGTATAAAGAGAAAGCTGGAAACCCTAATGGATGTTGGTTTGTCCTATATAAAACTAGGCCAGCCATCTACCCAGTTATCTGGAGGGGAGGCCCAGAGGATCAAGCTGGCTACAGAACTAAGTAAGAGGCCTACGGGCAGGACACTTTACATCCTAGATGAACCTACAACAGGCCTGCATTCAGAGGATGTAAGAAAGTTGATTGAAGTCCTACAAAGACTGACGGATACTGGCAATAGCATTGTAGTAATAGAACACAACCTAGATGTGATTAAGACTGCCGACCATATTATTGACCTGGGACCAGAGGGGGGTAACAGGGGTGGTACTATAATAGCAACGGGTAGCCCAATAGAAATCTGTCAAGTGGAAGAGAGCTATACCGGTCAGTACTTAAAGAAGATGATTTAATATTGAAAATAATCTAGTTAGGGCATAGTACCTGGCTAGATTATTTTATTTAAAAAAAACATCTACAATATAGGTATTAAGGTGCAAAAGGGAAAACGATATAAAATGTAAGGGTATAATTTTTGACAGAATTAATAGTATAAGCATGTTTTCCCCACTTTACATTATATATTAAGGTTAAAAGCTAAAAGTAAGGCTGTAAATTATTTTTTTTATGTTTGATTATTCTTTTGTTTTGTTATATAATAGCTTTATCTAAATTAAGAGGAGGTTTGAGTTTATGAGAGATTTACTCAGAAAATGGAATAGCATAAGCCTTGTTAAGCGTATCATAGTTGGTATGGTTATAGGTGCTATCTTGGGTGTTGTAGCACCAAAGGCGGTAGCAATAGGTATGCTAGGTACATTATTCGTTGGTGGATTGAAGGCAATCGCACCAGTTTTGGTATTCGTTTTGGTTATTGCTGCTATATGTCAGCATCAGGCAGGACAGAAGACAAATATGAAGAGCATTATTGTTCTATATCTAATTGGTACATTCTCAGCAGCATTAATTGCAGTAGTTGCAAGCTTTATGTTCCCAGTTAAGCTTATATTGGCAGAGGGAGCAACAGATGTAACAGCACCAGGTGGAATTGCAGAAGTTTTAAAGGCATTATTAATGAATATAGTAGACAATCCACTAAATGCAATTGTTAATGGTAACTACATAGGTATACTAACATGGGCACTTATATTTGGATTTGCTTTGAGAAAGGCAGCTGATAGTACTAAGAAGATATTGACAGACATATCAGAAGCAGTATCTCAGGCAGTTAAGTGGGTTATCAGCTGTGCACCATTTGGTATCTTGGGTCTAGTGTATAACACAGTATCTACAAATGGTCTAGGAATATTCTCAACTTACGGTAAGCTTTTACTGGTATTGGTTGGAACAATGTTCTTTATAGCCCTAGTTGTAAACCCATTCATCGTATGGGTGTGTACAAGAACTAATCCATATCCATTGGTAATGAGAACATTAAAGGATAGTGGTATGTATGCCTTCTTTACTAGAAGTTCAGCAGCCAATATACCAGTAAACATGAACTTGTGTAAGAGTCTAGGTCTAGACAAGGATACATATTCAGTATCTATACCTTTGGGAGCTACAATAAACATGGCAGGTGCGGCCGTTACGATCGCTGTACTAGCACTAGCAGCAGCGCACACATTAGGTATTAGGGTTGATATGCCAACTGCTGTTATACTAAGTGTTCTATCAGCTGTATCAGCTTGTGGAGCATCAGGAGTTGCAGGTGGTTCATTACTATTGATACCTCTAGCTTGTTCACTATTCGGTATACCAGCAGATATATCAATGCAGGTTGTTGGTGTTGGTTTCATAATAGGTGTTATCCAGGACTCTTGCGAAACTGGTCTTAACTCATCAACAGACGTTCTTTTCACAGCTACAGCTGAATTAATGGAAAGAAAGAAAAATGGTGAAAAAGTCGACTATGCAAGCATAAAGGCTGCAGCAGCAGAAAATAATACTCTATAATTTAAGATTATTTAAAAGGATTGGCCTGGCCAATCCTTTTTTAACGTGAAGAAATCAGCTAGTAGAATTATACAATTGTACCCATACAAGTTCAATAAAGTTACCAGTATAATTGAATATTTTATCAAAGTGTATTATATTATTTTATGAAGGCTAGGATAAGTCTTAAAAATGTAATTATATATGGAGGTTATTATGAGCGGACAGTTAGGAATAAATAAGGGCATCCAAACCAAGGACATAGTCCTATGTGGTATATTGATGGCCTTGACAACTGTAATGACAATGATAGTGCAGATACCTGTAATAGGTGCACATGGTTATGTAAATATGGGAGATACAGTAGTATTATTTACGGCCCTTTACCTGGGTAAGAAGCAAGGGGCCCTGGTTGGTGGACTTGGTTCAGCCCTTGCAGACCTAATATCAGGCTATGGAGTATATGCACCCGTTACCCTTATAGCCAAGGGTTTGGAAGGTTTTATATGCGGTTTAATAGCAGAGAAAGTATCTGGCAGGGTAGGTAGGATTATAGGCACACTTGTTGGTGGTGCAATAATGGTTACAGGCTACTTTATAGGAGAGATATTTATGTACGGTATAAAGACTTCTACAGCTGCTGTAGCCGCGAACTCTATGCAGGCCCTATTTGGTATAATCACTTCACTGGTAATATATACAGGGGTATCAAGGGCAATGCACAAGTCTGAATAAGAGTAATTCTATTAATAAATATGCTTATAGTAGAAAGCTATAGTATAAAGGATAGAAATGATTCGAAGTACTCAAATTATATAAAAATTATAGGAAAAAGACTATAAGTAATAGTATTATAAAAGACTAGTTTTAAAGGGGGTTCCAATACGGAGGCCCTTTTATATTTCCATACCTATAATATATGAAAAAATGGATATTTTTTTAGTTGATTTTTGTTTGAAAGTACTTTGCCTGGGTAAACTAAATTATAGGTAAACTTACTAGTTAAGGTTTTAATTGAGAATTGAAACCATATTTCAAATGACAAATACTCTGAAAAATAGCCGAAAATAGTTAATAAAAAATATTGACTAGAGTTTCAATTGAGAGTATAATTAAAAGAAATAACTATTATGTTTATTTGCAGAAAGTTAATAATGTTTATAAAATGTTGAATGAATTATGGGAGGTAATAGAAATGACATTAGAATTAAAGGGAACAAAGACAGAAAAGAATTTACAGGATGGTTTTGCAGGAGAATCTCAGGCAAGAAATAAATATACTTTCTATGCATCTCAGGCAAGAAAAGAAGGATACAACCAGATAGCTGACCTATTCTTAGAAACAGCTAACAACGAAAAGGAACATGCTAAGCTTTGGTTCAAGGCTCTTCACGGTGGAGAAATCCCAACAACTGAAGAAAACCTACTAGATGCAGCTGAAGGTGAAAACTTTGAGTGGACTGACATGTATGTTAGATTTGCTGAAGAAGCTAAGGAAGAAGGATTTAAGGATTTAGCCAGACTATTTGAAGGTGTTGGTGCTATAGAAAAGGTACATGAAGAAAGATATAGAACTCTACTTCAGAACCTAAAGGATGGTAAGGTATTCGAAAAGGAAGAAGTAGTTCTTTGGGAATGTGCTAACTGTGGTCATATCCATATAGCTAAGAAGGCTCCTAAGCTATGTCCAGTATGTAAGCATCCTCAGGCTTTCTTCAAGGTAAGAGATGAGAGCTGGAGATAATAGCTAATAGGTAAATTAGCTTTTGTTAAATGGTAGAGAGGTAATAGATGAAGTATTCTAGACAGAGAGAATTAATATTAAACAATGTGATCGAAAGCAAGGGTCATCCAACTGCTGATGAAGTGTATGACAACCTAAAAAAGGCCAATCCAAGTTTGAGTCTGGGTACTGTTTACAGGAATTTGACTCAGCTGGAAAAAAATGGCATGTTAAAGAAGGTTAATATACCTGGTGATCCAGTTCGTTTTGAAGCGAATCTGTCAGAACATAATCACTTTGTTTGTGATGATTGCAAGAAAATCAAGGATATAGATAGTGAGGTAGTTGATTTTTCAGAAAAGCTACTAGACGAACAGGGCTTAAAGATAAAGTCAAGCTATGTAATCCTAACTGGTACTTGTAAAGAGTGCCACAGATAATGGTAAACAATTTATATTAAAAATAAACTTATAATTTCATGCATAGGTTGCATGGGTAGAAGAAGGAGGTAACAAAATGGCAAGAGAATTAACATTCTATAAGTGTAATAGATGTGGTAATATCGTAGAACTATTAGTAAACGGTGGTGGAACACTAGTATGTTGTAGAGAAGACATGAAGGAATTAAAGGCTAACTCTACAGATGCAGCTAATGAAAAGCACGTTCCAGTAGTTGAAGTATCTGGTAATAAGGTAAGTGTTAAGGTTGGTAGTGTTGCTCATCCAATGACTGAAGAGCACCATATAGCTTTCGTTGTACTTCTAACTGAAAAGACTGTACAGAGAGTAGATTTAGACCATGTTGGTGAGCCAGTTGCAGAATTCGTATTGGCTGATGATGACAAGGTAGTAGCTGCTTACGAATACTGTAATCTTCACGGATTATGGGTTGCTAGAGTATAGTAACTAAAATAGATATATCTGCAAGAGCTTTTAATTGTATTTAACTCTTGTGCATATATAATTGATTTTTAAAAACAAGAGCCCCGTATATTTTATGCGGGGCTCTTGTTTTATTATATATACTTAAAATGGTGACAAGCAGATACTTTTTTATGTTATAATAGTATTGAAAAAGAATATATTTTTTAATGACTAAGATTCTTATTTAGTGTATTATGTTATTTTTAAATTGAAAATAGTACATAGCTATAAAAGCTTTTGTATGTTGAATAGAAAGCATAAATTATAAGTAATAGAATGATTAAGGGGATATATTAGAGGTTGGTTTTAAGGGGTGGACAGTGTGAATTATAAAAATAAATTTGCATTAAAAAATATGCAGAAAAACAAGTTATCTTTAATTGTTTTCTCATTATTATTAGTATTCATATTTTTTTATAATATCTTTACATATAGTTTATTAGATATACAAAAAAAAGATGTAATCAGGTATAGGGGAAACGCCAATATAATACTAAATAATATAAGTAAAAAAGATATAGAAAAGATAAGCTCCTATAGTGAAGTGAAAAAAAGCTACTATGAAGATCTCAATTCAATTGTAAGGTATAAGAACAAGTATATACAAATAAATAATACAGATAATAATATACTAGATTTATATGAGTCTAGTATAATTAAGGGTAAATATCCATCTTCTAGTAATGAAATTATAGTGGAAAAATGGATCTATGATATGTTTGAGTTAAAATTAAATCATACATATGAATTTAATTCAATAAACAACATAAAAAAAGAATATAAGATAGTTGGTGTTGCAGATAACATTTTTGCAAATAAAATAAGAGGTAATTTTTTAGCATATACAAATCTAAACAATAGATATTCTAATAAAAATAATACTTTATACTTAAATGTTGAAAATAAAAATATAGAAAAAACAATAATCAATTTGAAATCTAAATTAGGAATAGACGAAAAAAATATAAAGTTGAATTATGAACTAAACGATTTAGATTATAAATACAATAATTTTACTAAAGATGACTTGTCTGTATTCCTCTTATTTATTTTTATAAGCTCTATCTTAGGAATAGGAATGCTAAATATAAATTTCAATAGAAGTATTTCAGTCTATGAAAAGTTGAATTTGTTGGGAATAAAGAAGAAAGACTTGTTTTTTTTGATTTTAAGAGAAAAAGTATATGTATTTTTTGTATCTCTTGTGTTTGGATTTTTTATAGCTTTAATAATTTTTATGCTATTTAAAGAAAATTTATTTATCTTTAACCAGGAACTCTTAGGCAAGAGTATTGATAATATTCCTTTTAATAAGAAAATGTTGATATATCCCGTGGGACTCGTACTTATAGCTTTGATAATGGCGGTCATTGAATACACAAAAGTAAAAATTAGTTTGAATAAATATAGTAAGGAAAAAACTCGGAAAATTAAATACATCGTAAAAAATATAAGAAAAGATAATTTTTTGAGGTATATTATGTGTAGATTTGCAGAAAATAACCTAAACATGTGTATTAGTTTTATTACATTACAAGTGCTAGGGGCATTAATTTTAATATCTCAATTATCATATGGAAACTTAATGCAATATCATGATACTAAATTAGTTACTGAGTATCAAAATGGACACAACTATGATATTTTAATAGAACCAGTTGATATAAATTCTGAGGGTATCTCTGATGAAGATCTTAAGTTAGTAGAAAATTTGAAGAATAAGAGTAATAAAAAAGTCATAGCATATTCACTAGCTTCTTGTCAAAAGATGGGAAGAATTGAAATGAATAATTTTAAATTAGGTAAAGTAAATATAGATAAATTAAATAATAACTACAAAAATTCTATAAAGGGGGCCGTATTCAAGGAAAATAACAACTATTTTATAAAGAGTTCAATTTATGCATATAATATAACACCAATTAAAAATAATAGCGAATCGATACTATATTTACCCGATGGCTTTGATTTTGTAAATATGAATAAAAAAATACCGTTCCTTTATAGCCCAGATGATAAATATTCTGCTGATTTTATTTATGGTAAAAAGAGTAAATTAAAGGTGCAGAATGTTAAAATTAATAGAATGATGGATAAATTACCTTATAATGGATTTTATTATACTAAAGATGATGTTCCACAAATAATTACTAGTGCAGAAAATTATAAAAAATTATTTGGAGAAATAAGGTACAGTTTTGTAAATTTAAAAATCAATAAGGGTGAAAATAGCAAACAAGTTGTTCAGGATTTAAATTATATTTTAAAAAAATATAATATTAATATAATTGATAAATCGGAAGAAATTAATTTATTGATGAAGAGTTCAAATTTGCATAATAGTATTAATAAAATAATAGCCATTATATTGTATATGATTTTTATTTTTATGAGTATACATATATTTAATAAAGCATATAATAAATTTTTAGAAGATTTAAGAGTTGTTAGGTATATAGGCATAAGCAAAAAAGAATTTTTTAGTACGATTAATAATAGTATATTTATATTACTAGGCATTAGTATTGGCTTAATAATATTTTTCTCACTAATACTTGAATTTGCAATTTATAGCTACTTTAAAATGAATGGCTTTTATGTATCTGTATTCAATTTTAACTATAGTATCTTGGCAGTCACAATTTTTATTAATTTTGTTATAGTCAATCTGGTTTATATAATAAAAAATATTTATTTTAATGGTGACTATGATGGATATACTATAATTGATTAGAATTTAATGAAGACAAGATACTTTAGCATTAGATGAGAATGTATTTGAAAAATATCAAAATATATTGATATGAATATTTTTATATTATAAATATGTACGAAGTAACGGCTCTCTGTCAAATAACGTTGGTGATAATTTAAATCAATAAAATCTATTAAATT
>OHAU01000417.1_pt1 | contig 61052 bp, 42 predicted proteins | sample 1577181 | NCBI WGS metagenome assembly OHAU01 (sample SAMEA3541472, study PRJEB24748) | human gut metagenome | biome: human gut; feature: human-associated habitat; material: faeces | place: China | collected 2012 | reverse complement strand
ACGAAAATACCCTGTGCAGTCTCCGGTCTTAAATATACAGTATTCTTGGCATCCTCGGTAACACCCTGGAATGTCTTGAACATCAGGTTGAACTGACGGATATCTGTGAAGTTGTGTTTACCACAGCTCGGACATCCTACCTCGTGTTCCTTGATGAACTCCATCATCTTCTCCTGGGACCATGCATCTACACTTCCCTCAATGGCAATGTCATGCTCTGCACAGAAGTCCTCAATGAGCTTATCTGCACGGAAACGCTCGTGGCACTCTTTACAGTCCATAAGAGGATCAGAAAATCCGCCAAGATGTCCGGAAGCGATCCATGTCTGCGGGTTCATAAGGATTGCACAGTCAACACCTACATTGTACGGAGACTCCTGAATGAATTTCTGCCACCATGCACGTTTTACGTTATTTTTAAGCTCTACACCAAGATTTCCATAATCCCATGTGTTTGCCAGGCCGCCGTAGATCTCGGAACCCGGGTAAACAAATCCTCTGGCTTTTGCAAGAGCTACGATCTTTTCCATTGTCTTTTCCATGATTTCTCTCCTCTTGACTTGCAGCTGTTCCGCCAAATGCGTCCGGAAAACCCCGGAAAAGCTGCCTTTTTTACATTTTTGGTCTTATTATACTAGTATCCTCATGATTTTTCAAGGATATTTCCATATGCATTGCATCCTGTCCTGCTTTTGAAAAATAAATCGTTACGGTTATTCCGCAGCCGGCAGGGATCTATCTCATCATTTCCAGGATCTCCAGACTTTTAAATCGTTTGTCTGTATTCAGCTCCGTATACCGGTAAATGTGGCGTTCCAGTTCCCGCAGCACATCATCCCGCACAGTAAACGTATACAGTTTTGCTAAGGGGGACACGGCTATGTAGCGCATAGCATACAGGGCAGCCGCTGAGATCCGTTTCCTGTCCATGGCCATCGTTTTGCAGTCTGCACACAGGATCCCATGCTCGTCCTGGGAGAAAAAAAGTTCTCCTGTTTCTTCCTCCGTAAGCTCTCTTCCGCAGCCCGCACACTGGAACAGCTGCGGCATCACGCCCTGGATCACCATAGTCCGCAGTTCATAGATACAGCGCACCAGCCGATCTTCTATATGAGGATTCAAAATGGCTTTGATGGTCACATAGAGAAGATTCATCATCTCCTTCTCATCGGTTCCCTCTTTGCCAAAATAATCTGCCAGCTCCAGAAAATAATATCCATAATAAACCCCCGGCTGCCGGGTAGCCAGCTCCACAAAATGATGCTGCACGCTGACCTGGTTCAGATTATAGCTTGTCCTTCCCTCATAAAGAGTAAAGCTTCCGAATACAAACGGGTTAGCTGCTGCCATGAACGGACTGTTCTGTCGTCTTGCTCCCTTGGCAAAAGCGGAGATCTTCCCCCTCTCTCTTGTGAGAAGGACGATCCGCTTGTCATAATCCCCTACCGGCATGGCAGAAAGTACCACTCCCTGTACGGTAATCAGATCACTCATTTTCAGATTTCTTTCTTATCATATCCAAAGTTCTTGATCAGGAAATCACTGTCTCTCCAGTTCTTAGTCACCTTGACCCAGAGCTTTAGGTTTACCTTTGCTTCCAGCATACGCTCCAGCTCATAGCGGGCATTGCTTCCGATCTTTTTCAGCATGGCACCCTGTTTTCCGATGATGATGCCTTTGTGGGAATTACGCTCGCAGATGATGGTCGCATCAATATCTATGATGTTGCTTCTTCCCGGACGTTTCTTCATACGGTCGATGGCAACGGCGATCCCGTGAGGGATTTCCTCATCCAGTGCATGCAGAGCTTTCTCACGGATGATTTCTGCGGCGATCTGGCGCTGAGGCTGGTCGGTAACTGTATCCTCATCATAGAACATCGGTCCGTACGGAAGATATTTGAAAATACTTGGAATGATATCCTGTGTGTTTTTTCCACGGAGGGCAGAGCAGGGAATGATCTCTGCAAAATCACAGATCTTACGATAGGTATCGATCGCAGGAAGAAGCTCTTCTTTTTTTACCGTATCGATCTTGTTGATGATGAGAATCACAGGAACTCCAACCTTCTGCAGCTGCTCGGCAATGTGGCGCTCTCCCGCACCTACGAACGTGGATGGCTCCACCAGCCACATAATGGCATCTACTTCTTTCAGGGTTCTCTCCGCAACCTGTACCATGTATTCCCCGAGCTTGTTTTTTGCCTTGTGGATACCCGGTGTGTCCAGAAATACGATCTGTCCCTCATCACAGGTGTACACGGTCTGTATCTTGTTTCTGGTTGTCTGTGGCTTGTTTGATGTGATGGCGATCTTCTGTCCGATAAGATGGTTCATCAGCGTGGATTTTCCAACATTCGGTCTTCCGATGATCGCAACAAAGCCTGATCTAAAATTGTTATCCATTCTTTATCCTCTCATAATTCTTTCACGGCCTGCTATCCCATTTAACGGATAGCAGGCTTTGTTTCTCAGCAGCCGATCAGTGGCTTCACTTCCATGAATACATCTTCTGCATTCTCTATTGCGGTCTCACTTCCCACTACGCAGATCTGATCATCGGAAAGTACTGCTTCTACAAGAGCTGCCAGTTTCTGGATATCCTCCTTCTGCGCTCCGAGGATCTGGTTTCTTTCCTTCTGGAGCATATCCTCTGTAACCTTGGAGAAATATGCGGTTTTTGAGATACTTCCCTGCATCTGCGGGGTTCTTGGCACATCCTTGTTGCTGATCGTTCCGATGATATATTTTGTCATCTCACGCTCATCAGCCTCAAAGGCACGGATATAATCCGGCACGCCCTGGTATACTTCCAGGGTTCTCTTAAGATGGGGATCACGGTAGGATACCAGGAAGCTCTCCCCGTTTCTCTTAAAGCCGCTCATGCAGCCATACGCTCCACCCTTTACACGAAGGTTGATCCAGAGATAATCGTAGCTTAAGATTACTTTCAGGATCTCCAGTGCGCCGGTATACTCCAGGCCTTTTTTGCGGAAGTTTCCGTTCTGTGCCACATACTGGACCTGGCCGGAGGTCTTGAAGGCTTCGTTTTTCTTTATGCAGGGGGCCTGCTTCACAGGCTCCGGCTTCTGTCCGTTAAACAGGACTTTTTTGATCCCGGCAGCCTGTGTTTTTACTACATCCAGAGATTCTCTCTCTCCGGTATAGCTTACACAGAAATTCTCCGGACGAAGGACCTCTTTCATCACCTTACGGAGATTTTTCACGATCTCATCCTTGCAGCTGTCAAAATCCTTTTCCAGTTTTTCGATAAACTGATAATATCCGATTCCTGCCATCTCATCCTGGAATGCCGCCATCGGAGATGCGTAGGAAGCACCACGGAGAACTGCTGTGGAATGGCCTGCACTTGCAAGGCTGGCCTGGGCTCTGGATCTCACTCTGGCAATGATCTCATAGAGACGTTTGGTGTCATCCAGCTTCGAAGTTGTAAGAACCTCCCGGATCATGGAAAACATGAAATCCATCTCCGGATATAACGCTTTTCCTCTTACGGCAAACATGGCACGGAATGCATCGGTATCCTGGGCATCATCAAAAACCTCGATTCCATAGGCAATACCGCCGGTTCTCGCATTCACTTCATTAAACAGCTCGCCATAAGTGTAATTCTCCGTATCCACTGCACCAAGCACGGATTTCAGAAGTCCCAGATAATGGACTGTGTCAACATCAAAGTCATGGATTTCAAAAAGAAGGTCTGCATAACCGATACCATTGGTGCACACATCATGATACAGAAACAGGCTGTCAGCTACGTGGTGCTCCTCGTTTGTCAGCCCTGTGATCTCTTTTTTGATGTCTTCTCTGGAGAGCATAGGGATGCAGGTCAGAGCTTCCGGAGCTTCCTCTGCTTCCTGATAAGCCTCCAGCGCTTTGGTGTGCTCTACCATCCGGGTAAGCTCTTCATCAGAAAGGCTCTTTCTGTAATTCTCCAGCTTTTCTTCCAGTTCCTTATCTCTCTTTGCTGCAAGGCCCTTCTCCGGTACCAGAGAAAGGATCGCACCATGGGTATTATCCAGAAGATATTTCCGGATCAGCTCCTCAAAATATCCCTCTTCCAGGGCTTTCTTAAGGAACTCAAAGCCCTCCAGAAGCTGCACCTCGCAGAACGGCTTCGTATCATCATAAAGCCAGCTGCTTAAAATATCCAGGCCATACATCAGTCCCTTCGGATAAGAAGAAAAATCTGCTTCGCGAAAACGGAATTCGTAGTAATTGATCCCGGCTGTTACTGCCTTTTTATCAATTCCCTCCTCTGCGATCTTTGTGAGAGTGTCACGGATCACCTTTATGAATTCCTCTTTCTGGTTTAAGTTTGCTCCTTTTGCTACAATGGAAAAATAAGTCTGCTTGATGCCATCCTCAAAGGAGCCGTAAATATCTTTGCCGATCTTTGCATCCAGAAGTGCCTGCTTCAGTGGTGCACCCGGTGCGCTCAGGAGAGCATAATCCAGAACCTCGAAAGCAAGACTCAGGTTGATATCTGCCGCTTCACCCACAACCATATTGTAGGAAAGATAGGTGTTATCCTCTTCTCCCTCATCCTCTGACACCGGATAAGGCTTCTGAATGTCCTTTACCTGAGCAAAGGCTTCCTGATCCCGGATCTCGGAATCAATGGCAAGAGAATCAAAGGCAGACAGATAATGGCTGTCAAGAAATTCCAGCTTCTCCCCCATATCCATGTTTCCGTAGAGATAGATAAAGCTGTTGGACGGATGATAGTACTGTCTGTGGAAATCCAGAAATTCCTCATAGCTGAGATCCGGAATATTTACAGGATCTCCGCCGGACTCACAGCCATAGGTTGTATCCGGGAACAGCGAATTCATGATCTCTCGCTCCAGAACATCATCCGGTGAGGAAAAAGCACCCTTCATTTCATTGTAAACGACACCGTTGTATTTCAGCGGGCCTTCTTTTTTCTCCAGATGGTAGTTCCAGCCTTCCTGACGGAAGATTTCTTCTTTTTTGTAAATATTCGGATAGAATACTGCATCCAGATATACATGCATCAGATTCTGGAAATCCCGGTCATTGCAGCTTGCTACCGGGTAGCAGGTCTTATCCGGATAGGTCATGGCATTAAGGAAGGTATTAAGAGAACCTTTTACCAGCTCCACAAAAGGATCCTTAAGCGGAAATTCCCTGGAGCCGCACAGTACGCTGTGTTCCAGTATATGAGCAACACCTGTACTGTTTTTCGGCGGTGTACGGAATGCAATGTTAAAAACCTTATTCTCATCACTATTCTCGATGAGCATCACTCTGGCTCCTGTTTTTTTGTGTCTCAGAAGCCATCCTTTTGAATGAATATCCTGAAGCTCTTCTTCCTTCAGGACTTCATATGCGTTCAGATGATTGGGATTCATAAAATAGTAACCTCCTGAATGTTTCTATTCACACCCGATATGAATCTTCGTTCAAACAGTCTCAGAATATTTTATCGGATGCATGGCAACAAAAGGCTGCCTGAGTATTCAGACAGCCTGAAACGGAAGCGCTCCGGCCTCCTAAATGTTTCCTTCGTTGGGATAATACTGCCTGTAGATCTCTCTGGCAGCTCTTGTGATGATTCCAAGCTCAGCTTCCATTCCAAGATTAGCCGGAAGCTCCACAGCTGTTTCCCTGATGTCTCTCTGGACCTTGGCCTTCGCACTGTCCTCCTTGATGTGGATCAGGCCGAAAATCATTGTGTTATAGGATTTATCTGTCTGACAGAGATCCATGTAGACCAGAACCAGATGACAGCATTCCCGGTAAAGAAGCTCCTCATAAAGGCCGCCCCTTTCCTGGAGTTCCTGAAATTTCAGTTTCTTAAGATACTTGCCTATCTCTTTCTTCGCACTTCTTGTACCAAAGAATCTGGAAGCGGAATTCCGGTTAAACTCCATGGTCATCCAGAGACCGAGATAACCGTCTGCCCTGGTATCACCAGTCTCAGCTTTATCGCTGTAACGGATCTCCCAGAGTTCCTTGCGGATCCTGTTTTCTTCCGGTTCTTCTCCTGCTGCAATGGACTGCTCCAGAAGCTTCAGACGCTCCATGGGATCTTTCTCTCTATAGTATTTCGCAATTGTTGGTGTATCCATTCATTCTTCCTCCTGATATCTGAATATTATATCAGACAACCTGCCAAAAATACACCCCTATCTGTGATTTCGAAGCTTTTTCCTGGGGCTTTTCACTCTTTTTCCACGGTTATCACATAGATATACATTGCGGATATACCATAGGGTCTTATCCTCTCCGTATTTATCCAGGATCCGGAGAAGTCCCTCCAGTTCTTTCTTTGTCTGTGGGTGGATAAACCACAGCTTCTCCTTGCTTTTCAGAAAATACTGTAATGGTTCATGATAGGTATATTCCTCTCCCAGATAATTTCTGGATGCACTGATCCGGTCCATGACCATTTCCGCCACATATTTTCTGGGCATTCTGGCTCCCATGATCACATGCTCACCGTCAAGGGAATAGTCTACCCAATGTTCAAAATGGTGTCTGTTTCTTCCCTTATGGTGCAGCCAGGACATGGATACGCCGGTTGCCTCACGTTCTGCGTTATTAGGACTTCTTGTCCCCTGATAATATTTACAGCCTACCAGAAATTCCGTCGGGGAATATTTGGACAGGTCATGAAGCAACCCCTGCTTATATAACCCGATACGAAAACAATATTTCATCACCAGAAGCTTATGCCTCGTGATGGTCCTGAAGTGCAGCCACGGGTGCCATGATCGCATCTTTCTCCGCCTCCTGTCTGCCCAGCAATACCACAATGGCGCGGGGACCTATTTCGATTGATTTTTTATATTCTTCTTCCTCCTCCAGACAGAATCCTGTTCCGTGAAGAGAGGTATCTGCGATTTTTTTCCAGCACATACCTTCCGGGAGATTGGGCAGAGCAAGGCTTCGGTTTTCCCAGTGGAAATTATAGCCGATGTAAATAAAATCATCCTCTGCAGCCTCCAGATCCTCTTTTTCCCTTGCATAGGCTCCGTAATACATCATACCGAGAAGCCTGCTGGTATTCTCATAGCTCAGATACCAGGCACGTTCCCCGTGAAGAGACACATCCGGGAACCCCTTGGTCAGATAATCTACCCCTTTCAGTTCCACCGGCATATGAAGAACGGGATGGACCTTACGAAAAGCAATGGCATCCTTTACAAATTCCCTCAGTCCCTGGTTTCTGGAAAAGCCCTTCCAGTCTGTCCATCCGGTAGCATTATCCTGACAGTAGGCATTATTGTTTCCGCTCTGGGAATTGCCGAATTCATCACCGTGATAGATCATGGGAACACCCTGACTCAACAGCATCATCAGAAAGGCATTTTTGATCTGGCGCTCCCTCATCTGACGGACGGAAACCTTACGGGTAGGACCTTCCACACCGCAGTTCCAGGAATAATTATAGCTGCTTCCGTCCAGATTGCCCTCGCCATTGGCCTCATTATGCTTATAATTGTAGCTCACCAGGTCATTCATGGTAAATCCATCCTGGCAGACCATGTAATTGATCACTCCATGATTCTCGCTGTTATGACGGATATGCCATGCTGCAGCCTCCACCATACCTTCATCGCTTTTCAGGAAACGGCGCATATCCTGGAGAAAATTCATATTGCTCTCCGCTCCGCAACGTCTGGCCGGAAGCTTTCCTCTGTAAAAATGATCAAAATCAAAGCCCTGGAAGATCAGTTTTGCTCCGGAAAGGATTCCGTCCCGAAGAAGCATCTCCCGGTTAAATCCCTCTCCCAGCACATGAAATCCATCTACATGGTAAAAATCTCTCCAGAACTGCAGGGCTCGAAGAGCCATCAGGCTATCTGTTTCCTCTGGAAAATAGAATTCCATGATACAGGCAATGCCGTTCTTGTGCAGTTCCCGGATCATATACCGAAATTCCTGCTCCGGTTCTCTGGTACTGCAGTAAGCACTCTTCGGGCTGAAATAAAAGCCGGATGCATAGCCCCAGTAATTCACTACATTTTCCTTTCGGCGAGTCTTGATGTGTTCACTACTTTCCTTCGGTTTACTGATCGGAACCTCACAAAATTCATAGGCAGGCATCAGTTCAATGGCATTGATCCCTAGTTCTTTCCAGTAAGGGATCATCTCTGTCAGGCCAAGAAAGGTCCCCTTATGGGAAACCATCTTTCTGGCAAGCTTCGTATAACCACGGACATGAAGCTTGTACAGGATCATATTTTCATATTCTACTGCCGGTGCAGTTTCATTTTCCCAGCCGGAAACATTCTCATTAAGGAAGCGACAGCGGACATCCTTTTCCGGATCGTAAGGTACTCCGAAATGCTCTCTCCCGTGAAGTCCGTATGCATACGGATCCTGCACGATCTCACCGTCTATTTTATAATTATATTCAAAATCCTTCAGAGAAGCACTGCACAGCTTCAGTGCCCACACTCGTCCTGTATGGAAATCCTTTGGAAAAACAATCTCCACCGGTGAGGCAGCTCCTCTTTTTTTATATAAAAGCAGGGACACTTCGGAATCTTCCGATGCCTCCACTGCAAAATTATAACCGCCCTCCATTTTGTTGGCTCCAAGTATCAGCGGCTGACCTTTCTCCACTCGACCTAATCTGCGGCTTGCCAAAGCAACTCCTCCTTTTCCCTTTTTATTATTCAAATCCATAGAAATCCTTTTCGCCGAATCCGTCACAGATCAATATCCAGCTCAACCGGGCAATGATCGGATCCCATGATCTCTCCGTGGATCTTCGCATCCTGAAGCTTTTCTTTCAGGGAAGGGGAAACAAGGAAATAGTCAATACGCCAGCCGGCATTCTTCTCTCGTGCACGGAAGCGATAGGACCACCAGGAGTAAACACCCTCTTTATCCGGATAAAAATATCGGAATGTATCAATAAAGCCGCTCTCGAGAGCTCTGGTAAAGCAGGCTCTCTCTTCATCAGTAAAGCCTGCATTTTTGCGGTTGGTCTTCGGATTCTTGAGATCGATCTCCTGATGTGCCACATTAAGGTCGCCACAGCAGATCACCGGTTTCTTCTCCTGCAGTTTCAGGAGATAAGCCAGGAAATCCTCTTCCCATTTCATACGGTATTCCAGACGGCGGAGCTCGCTCTGGGAGTTGGGAGTATATACAGTCACAAAATAATACTCTTCGAATTCCAGCGTGATGACACGTCCTTCTTTATCATGTTCCTCTATCCCAATCCCGTAAACTGCAGACAATGGCTCCCTCTTTGTAAAAATGGCTGTACCTGAATAGCCTCTGCGGTTTGCGTAGTTCCAGTACTGATGATATCCGGGAAGTTCCAGTTTCACCTGTCCCTGCTGGCATTTCGTCTCCTGCAGGCAGAAAATATCCGCATCCAGCTCATGAAAGCGTTCCTCAAAGCCCTTGGTGATACAGGCCCGGATCCCATTTACATTCCAGGAAATAAATTTCATATTTTTATATTTTCTCCTCATTTTTTCGTCATATTTTTATTATATCTCACATTGTCGGATTAAGCAAAAATATTTTGAAAGTTTTCTCAGGCTCTCAAATATTTTGTATTACTGTTCACTCTGTTCTCAGTAACACGCTTTGCGGAATACTACAAGTGAACAATAACTATTTTGTTGCTGTTCTACGTCATATATGTTAAAATGTTCTCTATATCATGCAGAGCTGCACTCTTATTTACAGGCAGCAGCAGAACGGAGGATTTCTTTTATGAGTGATGAATTTAACAAAAGCGGATGTGCACCAAGTGACTGCGCTTCCTGCACAGCTAACTGCGAAAGCAAGGTAGATGAGGCACATCATACCATCACCCTGACTATGGATGATGATACTGAGGTAGAATGTGCCATCCTTACTATTTTCCCTGTAGAGAACAAAGAATATATCGCACTTCTCCCACTGGATGAAAATGGCCAGAATGAGACCGGCGAGGTTTATCTCTACAGCTTCTCCCGCACAGCAGACGGCGATCCGATGCTGGCAAACATTGAAGATGATGAAGAGTACGACGCTGCCGCAAATGCCTTTAACGCAGTCGTTGAAAAAGCACGTGCAGACGAGGAAGCCGACACACTTCTCAGCTAAACAAGGCATTTACCAGAGATAGTAATTACACAAAACAAGCCCGGAAATCGGATGTGTGTAGTCATCACACCTCCACCTTCCGGGCTTTCGTTTTATTTTGTGGTACTTCCGAAGCCACCGTTTCTTACTGCGTCCGCATCGTCATCCACGGTGATTCCGTATTCTACAAAGATTCCCTGCATGAAACCGGTTCCTGCCGGGATCTGGATAGTTTTATCTTCTCTTGTATCGTTGGTCAGTTTGGAAAAAATATGGCCTTCGTTGTCAGAAAAGAAATAATCGCTGTCAATGATTCCCACTGTGTTATTCAACTGCAGCCGGAATTTAAATCCCAGTCCGCTTCTCGGATAACATTTCAGGACCCAGCCCTCTTCCATCTCTACACGGATACCGGTCGGTATCTTTACGATCTCACCTGGCTTCATGGTCACATCCACAGGTGCATAAAAATCATATCCTGCACTTCCGGTCGTAGCTCTCTTCGGAAGCTTCAGACTGTCGTAGATATTTCGGATTTCCTCTTCTGAATACTGTTCAAAGGTATCTTTCCAGTCCTTTGCAAACTGTTCAAAACTTACCTTGTGAAATTTCGCAATTCTTTTCATTTTTCGTTCCACTCCCAATAGGTAATTTCAGAAAAAACCTCTGATCACTCCGCATACAGAACCACACGGTTCTCACGAAGTGACGCCTGTACATCGATCACCCTCTGATTTGAGGAGCCTTTCCATTTCAGAAGAACTTCTTTCTTATCCACCTGAAATTCCCCGTCCACGCATACATCCAGATAATGGATGATCTCATACTGCTGGATTTCTTCCCAGAGAGAACCCGTATACAGCCAGATCGTCTTATCCGGATACTTCTCTCTGATCTCTCGTGCAAGAGCTGTTACCTCAGCGATATTGGAAGGATGCAGAGGATCGCCTCCTGAGAAAGTGATCCCGCTGATATAATCCTTGTCCAGCTCTGCAAATATCTCAGCTCGCTCGCTGTCCGTAAAGGGCAGACCTCCATTCGGATCCCAGGTAATGGGATTCTGACACTCCCGGCAGCCGTGTGAACAGCCGGCTACCCAGAGCACTACACGAAGTCCGTCTCCGTTTAACATATCGTCCTTGGTAATATTGTGGTATCTCATCATTTATGCTTCTTCCGGTACATCCTTCATGCTGAAGCTGATTCTTCCCATCTTGTCCTTGCCAAGGCAGATAACCTTAACTTTGTCGCCAAGTGTAAGAACATCCTCAACACGGTTGATCCTCTGTTTGGAGATCTTGGAAATGTGTACCATTCCCTCCTTGCCTGGTGCAAACTCAAGGAATGCGCCAAACTCTTTGATGCTGACTACGCGTCCTGTAAAGATCTGTCCTGCCTCAAACTCGGTAGTGATGATCTCGATCATACGTTTTGCTTCATCCATACCCTTCTGGTCTGTTCCGCAAATGGAAACTGCGCCGTCATCTGTGATGTCGATCTTCACACCTGTACGCTCGATGATCGTATTGATAGTCTTTCCTCTCTGTCCAACTACATCACCGATCTTCTGCGGGTCGATTTGGATCTGGATGATCTTCGGAGCAAACTCACCAACAGTTGTACGAGGCTTGTCGATACATTTCTCCATAACTTCTGTCAGGATATATTCTCTTGCCTCTTTTGTTCTGCGGATCGCTTCCTCAACGATCGGTCTTGTAAGACCATGGATCTTGATATCCATCTGGATCGCTGTGATTCCGTCATGTGTTCCGGCTACCTTGAAGTCCATATCTCCGAAGAAGTCCTCAAGGCCCTGGATATCTGTAAGAACGATGTAATCATCGTCTGTTTCACCTGTAACAAGTCCGCAGGAAATACCTGCAACCGGTTTTCTGATCGGTACACCGGCAGCCATCAGTGACATGGTAGATGCACAGATACTTGCCTGGGATGTGGAGCCGTTGGACTCAAATGTCTCAGATACGGTACGGATCGCATATGGGAATTCTTCCTCTGTAGGAAGTACCGGTACCAGTGCTCTCTCAGCAAGTGCTCCGTGACCGATCTCACGACGTCCCGGTCCTCTGGAAGGCTTGGTCTCACCTACAGAGTAGGACGGGAAATTGTAGTGGTGCATATATCTCTTGGATGTCTCAAACTCATCCAGTCCGTCAAGACGCTGTGCCTCTGTAAGAGGAGCAAGTGTGGTAACGGTACAGATCTGAGTCTGTCCTCTTGTGAACATGGCAGAACCATGAACTCTCGGGATGATATCTGTCTCTGCAGCCAGCGGACGGATCTGTCTGATCTCACGTCCATCCGGACGTTTATGATCTTTGAGGATCATCTTACGGACAGTCTTCTTCTGGTACTGATATACAGCCTCACCGAGAACGGCAAGCCATTCCTCATTGTCTGCAAAAGCTTCTTTCAGCTTATCAGTGATCTCGCTGATGTTATTCTCACGTGTCTGCTTGTCATCAGAGAATACAGCCACCTCCATCTCTTCCGGAGGAACGATCTTCTTGATCTCATCAAAAAGCTCCTGAGGTACTGCACAGGACTCGTAGGAATGTTTCTCTTTTCCGCACTCTGCTACGATCTGGTCAATGAATCTGATGATCTCCTGGTTCACTTCATGGGCCTTGTAGATAGCCTCGATCATCTTATCTTCCGGGATCTCATTAGCTCCGGCCTCGATCATGATAACCTTCTCTCTTGTAGAAGCAACAGTAAGCTGAAGATCAGAAACTGCCTTCTGTGCAAGTGTTGGGTTGATGATAAACTCGCCGTCGATCATACCAACCTGTGTGGTTGCGCATGGACCGTCAAATGGGATATCAGAAATACAGGTTGCAATGGAAGAACCAAGCATAGCCGGGATCTCCGGATTGCATTCCGGATCAACAGACATAACCATATCTACCAGAGTTACGTCATTTCTGTAATCCTTTGGAAACAGCGGACGCATCGGACGGTCGATAACACGGGATGTAAGGATCGCATGCTCGCTTGCCTTACCCTCTCTCTTGTTGAAGCCTCCCGGGATCTTTCCTACTGCATACATCTTCTCCTCATACTCAACACTTAACGGAAAGAAATCGATTCCTTCTCTCGGCTCTTTGGATGCGGTAGCAGTAGCAAGGACTGTAGTATCACCGTAGTGCATAAGAGCAGCACCATTGGCCTGTTTCGCTACACGTCCGATATCTACAGTCAGTGTTCTTCCTGCAAGTTCCATGGAATAACTTTTGTACATATTCGTTCTCCTTTTCTTATTATATTAATATCTGACAGGAGCCCGAAACAACTGAAAAGACCACTTCCTTTGAAAAAAAGATCTCGACCGGAAATGGGCTTTTCAGTAGTCTCGGAAATCACTCCTGCGGTAATTCCGTCTGTGTTTATCACACATGTTAAAATGGGGCGGATGGAATCATCCGCCCCTCCCGTAGCAATTATTTTCTTAAACCTAATTTCTCAATCAGTGCACGGTATCTTTCGATGTCTGTTTTCTTAAGATAAGCAAGAAGGCCACGTCTCTGACCTACCATTTTCAGAAGACCTCTTCTGGAATGATGATCTTTGTGGTGTGTTTTAAGATGCTCTGTAAGCTCCTGGATTCTTGCTGTAAGAACTGCAACCTGAACCTCCGGTGAACCTGTGTCACCCTCTGTTCTTGCATACTCTTTCATGATTGCTGTTTTCTTCTCTTTAGAAATCATTGTTGTTTCCTCCTTGAAATTTTAATTAAACGCCGGGTATTAAGAAGTGGTCGGAGTCTCCGGCTTCTGAATACTGGCTTTTTTCACCTCGAACAGTATAGCACACGGTTTCTGACCTGTAAACTGTTTTTTCGAAAAGTTTTTCCCGAAAGTTTTTATTTTTCGAGGCTGCGGAAATAAGCCTTTCCCTTTTCTGCATCCTTCAGGAGCTGCTGCTTTAGTGCTTCTATGGACGAAAAGCGCTTCTCCGGTCTGGAATAATGAAAAAATTCCACTCTGCAGGGCTCTCCGTACAGATCCTCATCACAATCAAAAAGATAGGTCTCAACACCCAGGAATTTCTCTCCGATGGTTGGCTTATATCCTACGTTTGTGATCCCGCAAAGGGTTCTGTCCTTAAAATGGGACACTGTATCATAAACGCCATTTGGCGGCATCAGCTTTTCTTTTGCAGGAACGATATTAGTAGTGGGAAGAAGGACCTTATGTCCCATTCCTCTTCCATGTTCGATCACACCGTCCACAAAAAAGGGGATTCCCAGCAGATCATTAACCTTTTCCATATTTCCCTTTTTCAGTTCCTCACGGATAAATGTACTGCTGATCTTTCTGCGGCCTTCCATTTCTTTCGGAACAACATCCACAGTAAAGCCAAGCTTCCTTCCCATAGTCTCCAGAAGCTGTGGTGTTCCCTTGCGTTCATACCCGAACCTGAAATCTTCTCCCACTGCAACATGCTCCGCCTGAAGATCTCCCACCAGGATCTCTTTAATAAAGGTTTCCGCCTTCATATGACGGATCCGGTTATCCAGCGGACATTCGATCAGCACATCCACGCCTGCTTTCTCAAGAAGCTGACATCGTTCCTCTTTTGTAAAGATCATCTGACTGCCGATGCCAAGAGAAAAAAGGACTGTCTGCAGACCTTTTTCTTTCTGTTCCAGGATCTTCTCCACCAGTTTCTGGTGTCCACGGTGTATGCCATCAAATTTTCCAAGTGTCACCGCACTCTTTGAAAGGCGCGGAAATTCTCCGTCGATCTTCAAGTATTCCATATCTTTTGCTGCTCCTGCAAGTTTTTATAAAGTGTCATACAAAAAACATGCGGATGGGTACGTATTTCTGTTTTCTTTCATCCCAGCCGTATATTCCTGTGAAATTTCCGCTGCTTTTATACATCCGGACTTTTTCTTCCCTGCTGCCTCCCTGTACCAGTTCTTCCGGAAGCGGGTTTCCGTTATTGAGAAGTCTGTCTCCCTCCGGTGTACAGGTAAGGACCGGATACTTGGAAAGTACATCCTCGATGGAAACAAGCTTTTCCCCGATGGTCCCATCGGCAACCGCCTCCTCCACCTGGGAAAGTGTCATGCTCTCTTCCAGAGTGAAATTTCCGGACCTGGTCCGAAGCAGCTCTTCCATGGCTCCGCCGCAGCCTAATTTTTCTCCGATGTCATTGCAAAGTGTACGGATATAGGTGCCCTTGCTGCAGGTAACGCTTATGCGTACCAGCGGAAGCTCCATATCCAGTATCCTTATCTCATAAAAAACCACAGGGCGCGGCTTACGCTCTATGGTTTTTCCTTCTCTGGCCAGTTCGTAAAGCTTCTTTCCGTTTACCTTCAGGGCCGAATACATAGGAGGGACCTGCTGCTGTTCTCCCACAAAGGATCCCACTGCCTCACGGACTTCCTCTTCCGTGACGGTCACAGGTTTCTCAGAAAGAACAGCTCCGGTCATGTCCTGGGTATCTGTGGAAACTCCCAGCCTTAAAACCGCCTCATATGTTTTTTCTTTTTCTGTAAGAAGTTCCACCAGCCGGGTCCCCTTGCCCAGTGCAACAGGAAGTACTCCCTCTGCTGCCGGATCCAGAGTCCCGGTATGGCCGATCTTTTTCATGTGGAGAATCCCACGCAGCTTTGCAACAACATCATGAGAGGTATAACCTTTTTCCTTTCGGATCACAAGTATTCCGTCCATGATCTTATCTTTACTCCTCTGCAAGCTGTTTTTCAATTTCAGCGGTAAGGTTGTTGATCACATCGTACATGGAGCCCTGCATATCACAGCCGGCCGCACGCACATGTCCGCCGCCTCCGAAAAATACGGCAATCTTGCTTACATCCACCTTACCATTGGAACGGAGAGATACTTTAAAGAGTTGCGTCTGCATCTCATAGATAAAGATCGCAACCTCCACACCAGCAGTCAGACGGAGCTGGCTCACGATTCCCTCCAGATCCTTTCCTTCCACACTGTAGAAATCCATCTCCCGTTTTTTCAGATATCCGACCACACACTTACCGCCCTGAAGGAGAATACTCTCTGCCAGGACACGTCCCATGACCTGATTCTGAAGATATGTTTTCTGGTAAAAGGACTCATCGATGATCCTGCTGAAATCAAATCCTGTTTTCATCAGTTCTCCGGCGATCCTCATGGTTTCCGGTGTTGTGGAAGAATACTGGAACACGCCGGTATCATGTGCCATTCCCGTATAAATAGGAACCGCAATGGAACGATCGATCTTGTCTGAATCCAGAAGTCCGTAAAGAACTTCACTGGCAGAGCTGATTTCGCCTCTTACATGATTGACATCCGCAAATCCGTTATTGCTCACATGATGGTCAATGCAGGCTGTCTTTTTTGCTGCATCAAAATATTTCCGGGCAACTGCAAGTCTGTCCAGTGCGCTGACATCACAGGTGATAAAAAGATCATACACCTTATCTTCTTCTGCTTCTGTCTTAACCTCATCCATTCTGTCAATGTAATCAAATACAGGTTTTCGGTCTTCCAGATAAACATCTGCTTCTATATCAGGAAAATATTTCCGGATATAGAGATACAGAGCCATACAGGAACCAATGCAGTCCCCATCCGGACGGATGTGACCGCCAATGCCAACGGTTTTTACATTTTCCAGTATTTCTGAAATGTTTTTCATTTTTTCCACCTATTCCTCTGTTTCCATCCCACTCATTACGTCATTGATCTTCTTTGACATATTTACACCATATTCAATAGACTCATCCAGAACAAAACGGATCTCCGGTGTATTGCGGAGATTCAGTCTTCTGGCCAGTTCTCTCCGAACATAGCCCTCTGCATTCTTCAAGCCCCGGAGGGTGGAATCCTTGGCCTGTTTCTCGCCCAGCACACTGATGTAGGCTTTGCAGGTCTTAAGATCCGGTGCCACCTCAACAGCTGTCACAGAGGTCATCGGATGAATTCTGGGATCCTTGATCTCGCTGTGTATGATGGTGCTGAGTTCTTTTTGAACTGCACCATTCACACGTGTATTTTTAATGCTGTTTTTTCTCATTACGAATCACTCCTATCTTGGTACCTCTACCATGATATATGCTTCGACTTTATCTTCTTCTTTGACATCATTAAAGTCATTAAATACAAGGCCGCACTCATAGCCGGCACGAACTTCCTTGACATCATCCTTAAATCTCTTCAGGGATGCAAGCTCACCCTCGAAGATCTGGTCCTCACCTCGTGTGATACGAACCTTACAGTTACGCTGGAATGTACCATCCAGCACATAGCTTCCTGCGATGGTTCCGACACCGGATGCCTTGAACAGCTGACGAACCTCTGCGTGACCGATAACCTTCTCCTCGAATACAGGATCCAGCATACCCTTCATGGCTGCCTCTACATCCTCGATTGCCTGATAAATGACTTTATAAAGTCGAAGGTCAACACCCTCCTGCTCAGCAAGCTGTTTTGCTGTGGTATCAGGACGTACGTTAAAGCCAATGATGATAGCATTGGATGTTGCAGCAAGGCTAACATCAGACTCATTGATGGCACCTACGCCACCATGGATCACCTTAACGATAACTTCCTCGTTGGAAAGCTTGGTAAGACTCTGTTTTACAGCCTCAACAGATCCCTGTACATCGGCCTTGACGATGATCGGAAGCTCCTTAAGATCGCTGGCCTGGATCTGGTCAAACAGGTTATCCAGAGAAAGCTTGCCTTTGGTCTCCTCGAGAAGACGGCTCTTGTTCTCTGTAACGAATGCGCCTGCAAAGTTCTTGGCTTCTTTATCGCTCTCGAAGGACATCAAGATCTCACCTGCATTGGGAACATCGCCAAGTCCGAGGATCTCAACCGGAGTAGACGGACCTGCCTCTTTTACACGACGTCCCTTATCATCCATCATTGCACGTACCTTACCGTTGCATGCACCTGCAGCAATAAAATCTCCCACATGAAGAGTACCCTTCTGAACAAGAATAGTAGCAACCGGTCCTTTACCCTTATCAAGCTGAGCCTCAATAACAAGACCTCTTGCCTCACGGTTCGGATTGGCTTTGAGCTCGGAAACCTCAGCAGTAAGAAGGATCATCTCAAGAAGGTTCTCAATTCCTTCTCCTGTATGTGCGGATACCGGAACAAAGATGGTGCTTCCGCCCCAGTCCTCAGGAATCAGTTCATACTCGGAAAGTTCCTGTTTTACACGCTCAACATTTGCACTTGGTTTATCGATCTTATTGATGGCAACGATGATCTCAACACCTGCTGCCTTTGCATGACTGATTGCCTCTACTGTCTGCGGCATTACACCATCGTCTGCGGCAACGACCAGAACTGCGATATCTGTAGCGTTGGCACCACGCATACGCATAGCTGTGAACGCCTCATGTCCCGGTGTATCCAGGAATGTGATCTTCTGGCCCTTGATATTTACCACGTAAGCACCGATGTGCTGTGTGATTCCGCCGGCCTCGCCTCTGGTTACGTTTGTATTACGGATAGCATCCAGAAGAGATGTTTTACCATGGTCAACGTGACCCATAACACAGACTACCGGAGGTCTCGGAACCATGTCATCCTCGTCCTCTTCGTCCTCTTTGAGGAGCTCTGCGATCACATCCACCTTTTCTTCCTTCTCAGCAATGATATCAAAGCCAAGTGCGATCTCCTCTGCCTTTTCAAAGTCGATCTCCTGGTTTACGGTTACCATGACCCCTTCCATGAAAAGCTTCTTAACGATCACTGACGGCTGCATCTTCATCGCGTCCGCAAGCTCACGGATAGTAAGCTTCTCCGGAATGGTGATCTCCTTGATCTCCGGTTTCTTCTCTTCCTGCTTCGGCTGTGGATTCGGTTTCTGAAGTGCTTTCGGAATTCTGGAATTCGGTCTGCGTCCGCCCTGATTTGGTCTGCGTCCGCCCTGGGTACCTTTCTCGAATTCTTTCTTCTTGTTCTTATTCTCTCTGTCACGCTCACGCTTGCTGTCCTTGGATGTCTTGGTCAGCTCCGGGGTGAATACAGCATCTGAAGAGCCCCCGCTTCTTCTCTGTCCCGGACGCTGTCCGCCGCCCTGGCCACCACGGTTTGCTCCGCCGAAACGGTTATCTCCGCCTCTTCCGCCTTCGGAACGTCCGCCCTGGCCTCCCTGGCCACGGTTTACTCCGCCGCCGAAACGGTTTCCGCCGTCTCTTCTTCCTTCAAAGCTTCCGCCCTGGCCACGGTTTGCTCCACCGCTGAAACGACTTCCGCCTCTTCCGTCATTCTGGCGTGGGCCTCTGTTTCCCTCGCCCTGTCTTGCCGGACGTCCCTCGCCATTCTGGGAACGGTTTCCGCCAAAACGATTTCCTCCGTCTCTTCTTCCCTCGAAGGTTCTTCCGTCACGATTTCCGTCTCTTCTTCCTTCCGGACGGTTGCCCTGCGGTCTTCCGCCCTGAGTACGATTCTGGCCACTCTGACCGTTTCTCTGCTCACCGGACTCACCGTTTCTTGTGTTTGCTCCTGCGCTTCTCTGACCGCCGTTCTGTGGACGTGCCGGTCCCTTTCTCTCGCCTGCTGCCGGTTTTCTTCTTCCTTTACCGCCATCGCTGGCATTCTGTGCATGAAATACACGGATGATATTTTTTTTCTTTTTCGGTGCTTCAGATTTGTTACCCTCTGTATTCACCGTTGTTGTCTTTTCTTCTGTTTTTGGAGTATCCAATTGTCTATATTGCTCCTTTCCCGATCTGTTGAATTTATCTTTTATCATTTCTATCGTCAAACCTCCTTACAGACGCCTGTATCATGCAGGTTATCTGCCGGATTCTTTTTCCAGCGCCTTCATGATCGCCTTTGCAAAATTTTCGTCCTGCACGGCAAGGCTGGCACGGAATTCTTTGCCCATTGCTCTGCCCAGGCTCTCTTTGTCTGAAAGGAAATATAACGGAACTTCATAATAGGTACACATATTCCGAAATTTCTTTTTTGTGTTTTCGGAGGCATCATCTGCCACCAGTGCCAGGAAACCTTTTCCTGTTTTTACGGATTTCTCTGTGGAAAATTCTCCGCTCACTGTTTTTCCTGCTTTTGTCGCAAGTCCGATGAGTGATAAAACCTTATTGTTTTTCAATTGATCCAAACTCCTTTTTGAGGTTCTGATACACTTCATCCGGAACTGCCATTTTCAAGGAACGCTCCAGGCCATGGTTTTTGATAGCCTTTTCCAGGCATTCCTCTGAGAAACAAAGGTATGCGCCGCGTCCGTTTTTCTTACCTGTAGCGTCCAGGATGATCTCATTCTCTGCTGTCCTGAGAACTCGTATCATTTCCTTTTTGCTTTTCATTTCCCTGCAGCCGGTACACTGACGCATGGGAATCTTGGTTCTCGTTTTCATTATTCTTCGGCATCTCCATCTGCTGTTTCTTCAGCTTCTGTTTCTGTCTCTTCTGTATCTTCCTCTGCTTCTTCAATCTCTTCGGAAACAGCCTCTTCTGTCATTTCTTCTTCTTCTGCTTCCTCGTGTTCCTCATCGTAATCATCGTAGAAGTCACCGGACTCTCTTGCCTGTGTCTCGCTCTTGATGTCGATCTTGAAGCCTGTAAGTCTTGCAGCAAGACGTGCGTTCTGTCCTTCCTTACCGATAGCAAGGGAAAGCTGGTAATCCGGAACTACGACCAGTGCGGTCTTCTCATCCGGGTCAGCCATAACTGCGATAACCTTTGCAGGGCTTAATGCATTCTCGATAAGGATCGCCGGGTTCTCATCCCAGTTGATGATATCGATCTTCTCACCGTGAAGCTCGTTAACAACTGCACCTACACGTGCGCCGTTCATACCAACGCATGCTCCCACAGCATCTACATCCGGATCGTTGCTCCATACAGCGATCTTGGTACGGGAGCCTGCCTCACGGGCAATGCTCTTGATCTCAACGGTACCGTCTCTTACCTCTGCAACCTCGGACTCGAAGAGTCTCTTTACAAGACCGGGATGTGTTCTGGAAACCAGGATACGCGGTCCCTTCGGTGTATCCTTAACTTCAAGAATGTAAACTTTTACTCGCTCGGTTGGCTGGAAGGTCTCACCCTTTACCTGTTCGTTCTCTGTAAGGACTGCGTCTGCTTTACCAAGGTTGATGCTGACATTTTTGCCCATTACTCTCTGAACAATACCGGTTACCACTTCTTTTTCGATTCCGTAGTACTGATCGTAAAGAACTTTACGCTCTTCCTCACGGATTTTCTGAAGAATGACATTCTTTGCATTCTGGGTTGCGATACGTCCGAATTCCTTGGACTGGATCTCAACCTTCATAACATCACCGATCTCTGCGTTCGTGTTTGTTTTCTGTGCATCCACCAGAGAAATCTCCAGCGCCGGATCCTCCACATGCTCTACAACAGTTCTGTCAGCGTAAACACTGAAGTCACAGGTCTCCGGATCGATCATAACGTGAACGTTATCTGCCTTTCCGAAATGGTTCTTACATGCCTGGATCAGTGACTGCTCAATTGCCTCCAGCAGTGTATCCTTACTGATATTTTTCTCTTTTTCGAGAACGTCCAGCGCATCTCTTAAATCTCTGCTCATTTTTCTTTTTTCCTCCTGAATTTTACAGATTCGATTCTCTTTTAGAATTCGATTGCGAGACGAATCAGGGCAATATCTTTTTTATCAAAGGTACGTTCTGTGCCGTCTTCATCGATTGTCACACTGTTACTATCATATGCATTTAAAATACCGCAGAATTCTTTCTGTTTCTCGATGGGCCGGTAGGTACGGATCTCCACCAGCTTGCCAAGGCTTCTCTTAAAGTCTTTTTCTTTTTTAAGAGGCCGGTCAAGTCCCGGAGAACTGATCTCCATAATGTAGCTGTCCTCGATGAAATCCTGCTCATCCAGTATATCGCTGAACGCACGGCTTACGTCCTCGCAGTCATTGACTGTGATTCCGCCCGGCTTGTCGATATAGCCTCTGAGATACCAGGTTCCGGCTTCCTTGACATACTCCACGTCTACCAGCTCAAAGCCCCTGGACTCCACGATCGGTGTAAGGATCGCCTCTGTCTTCTGTTCATATTCTTCCCGTCTGCTCATGCTTCCCACCTGCCTTTCCTATTTCTGCCTGTTTCTGAACAAATTCCTTCTCAGCAAATAGGAGCGGGCTCTCGCCCACTCCTATGCCAACAAGTTCTTAGTTTCGTTCATTGTAACACCAATGTCTGTTAAATGCAAGTATTAATTGCGATTTGAATTTCTGTTTATCTTTTACAGGATTTCTCCCGCTTTATAGCATGCTGCTATATAATCTCTCGGCTGATAATAAAAATCTGTATTATAGTCCGAAATATGTGCATCAATCCAGGAATGATAAATATCCCATATTCCTTTTTCGATTTCCGCATCATCATATATGTCTTCTATTAATCGCTCATATACTTCTCCAATATCCCAGTAATCCGGAACCGTATATCTGCACATGGATACATTGTCAAATTCCCCTTCCGGAATATTGCATTGTTCCATAAACTCTGCTGCAACTTTTTGTATTGGCTCACAGTGAAATACATCCGCATAATCGTATATTCTCTTTATGTTTTCCCTGCCAAGATAATCTGTGATTTCCCGCCGATGTTGTTTTCTGTTTCGTCCTATATACTCAATCAGGCTACAGGTAAAAAATAAATTGTTATTATTTTTTTTCGCCATATATGACCTCACTTCCTGCAAATTTCAAAGTATCCAATGCCGAAATTGTATGAAAACTGATCTGATGTGTGGGGTATTTAAATTTTACCAGTTCCCAGAAAGCAGCTCTTGAGATCTTACCATCCAGATAGTTTTGCAGATAATTGTAGATCGTATCATCTGCCATTGGTCCTTCCACAATATCATACTGATGTGCTTGTCCACTTCGACAGGAAATAATAAAGTCCAGCCATTCTTCTGTCATTTTCTCAAATTTAAGAATTTTTAATTCTGTATTTTCTGTATACTCGTACCTATTGATGTATCCCTTTTCTCCGTACCTTGTTGCCCACCGTTCTGCCTGTTTTTCGATGTTAGTACAATAGAAGCCAAAATAGAAATCTTTGTTAAATCGGGCTTTTCTGATTTCCGGATACTCTACTATATCTTTACTTCCATGATATAAGGTCATATGCGCTCCTTTTCAGATCGGACTTAACACAATAGTCTCCTGGAGCTATTATAGCAAATGTGTATCGGAAATCGCAATATATTTTGCTCTCACAAGAGCATCTATATCATGACACTCTCCCATTCTCCATCTCATACACCACATCTGCAACGTTCATTGTAGAAGTTCTGTGTGACACCAGCACGACGGTACGGTTGGCATTATCTTCTTTCAGGGACTTCAGGATGATGCCTTCGTTCAGGGAATCCAGATTGGATGTCGGCTCGTCCAGAAGAAGGAGTGGGCTGTCGTGGAGGAAGGCTCTTGCAATACCGATTCTCTGCTTTTCGCCGCCGGAGAGTGTGTCTCCCAGTTCTCCGACTTCTGTGTCATATCCTTTTGGAAGGGTCATGATGAAGTCATGGATGGAAGCTTTTTTTGCGGCCTCCATGATTTCCTCACGGGTTGCGCCTGGTTTTGCGATGGCGATATTGTTTGCGATGGAATCGTGGAACAGGTGGGTTTCCTGTGTCACATAGCTTTCCAGATCCCGCAGCCTGCGTGTCGGGATCTCTTTTACATTTCTGCTATCTACGAAAATGCTGCCTGCACTTACATCCCAAAAACGCATCAGAAGCTTTAAAAGTGTGGATTTTCCGGAACCGCTGGCTCCATGGATACCGGTGATCTTACCCGGTGCAAGTTTCAGGGAGTAGTCGTCCAGGATGGTTTCATCTTCATATGCGAATGTCACATGAGAGGCTTCTGCACCTGTAAATCCATCACCGGATTCATCTTGTTTCTCCACATCATTAAACCTTCCAACTGCGTGAAACTCGATTCCATCCGGAATCTCCTCCACCAGTGGTTTCTCCTCCAGGAGCGAAAGCACACGCTCACCACTTGCCAGAGTCTGATTCAGGTTATTGGAAAGACTGGACAGTGCCACAACCGGGCCAAAAGATCCCATCATGGCAATGGTACAGGTCAGGATTCCGTCAAAACCGATCTCGCCTTTTCCATAAAGATGAATCATCAGCGCCAGCATTCCAAAGGACGCAAGCAGGATCATCAGATTCGTAAATGATCTCTGAAATCCTTCCATACGGCTTAAGTCTTCCTGCATTCCTGCAAGTTTCCGGGAACGGTCAGACATCTGGCCTTTTCTCTTTTCACCCTGATTGTACTGGATGGTTTCATCAAGGCCGCGGAGAGAATCCAGCACAAAACTGTTCAGCTCACCAAACTCCGTACGGAATTCCATACCCTTCTGACTTCCATGCTTTCCATTCCACAGGGGAATCACCACACCTACGATCAGATAGGCGGCCAGAGCCAGAACTCCGGCAAGCACATGATATCTTCCGATAAAAACTACCATGATCACAGAAGTCAGTGTTGCAATAGCAATGGGGGAAATGGTATGCGCATAAAAAACTTCCAGAAGTTCAATATCCGTGGTGATAATGGAGATCAGGTTCCCTTTGTCACGACCTTCCAGCTTCGCAGGGCAGAGCTTACGCAAAACCGCAAATACCTTATGGCGGATGATCGCCAGAAGTTTAAACGCGATAAAATGGTTACAATACTGCTCCACATAATGAAGGACACCACGGAGCACCGCAATCAGGATCATAACGGCAATGATCCCTTTCACAGAAGTTCCGGCAAGCCAGGTACTCTTTATAACAACCTCCGGAATACCAGAAATCCCGGCACCTGCTGCACTTCCTACCAGGCCATGGAGGATCACCTGCCCTGCCAGGATGGTCAGGAAAATGGCACATAGGTATCCCACAGTTCCCAAAAGAATAGCCGCCACCATAATATGTAGAAGTGGTTTCACCAGACCAATAAGACTTCTCATGATAGCAATGGCACTTCTTCGCTTTTTCGCTGTATCTGTTCCCGCCATGGCCATATCTGTCTTCTGCCTGTATATATTTTTCTGAGTTTCAGCCATTTCACGTGCGTTATTGTCACTCATCACACATTTCCCTCCTTCCCATAATTTTCCAGCGCACTCTGGCTCTCATACAGATGACAATAATCGCCACCCAGGGCCATCAGTTCCTCATGCTTTCCGCATTCTCTGATCTCACCGTTCTTCAGGAAGTAGATCTGATCGGACTGTACCACATTGGCAAGTCTGTGGGAGATCAGAAGTACAGTCCTGGTTTTTGCCATCTCATGAATAACATCCATGATCAGCTCTTCACTTTCCACATCAATGTTGGAGGTGGCTTCATCCATAATGTACACAGGGGCATCCGCAAGAAGTGCCCTGGCGATCACAAGCCTCTGGCACTGACCCCCTGAAAGATTTCCCGCCTTTTCCAGAAGGACCGTATCCAGCCCGTTCTGGGTATCCAGAAATCCAAGGAGATTGACCTTCTTAAGGACCTCACGCATTTCCTGATCCGTGACATCCGTTTTTGCCATCTGAAGATTTTCACGAACTGTTCCCTTAAAGAGATAACTGTTGTGGCGCACCAGAACCACATGTTCCATCAGGTCATCTTCGCGAACGTCCCCGAGGGCAACTCCTCCGATACGGATATCACCGAAAAACTCCCGGTTCTTTCCGGAAAGGATTCCCGCAATGGTACTCTTACCACAGCCGGACTCTCCAACCAGGGAAACAAAGCTTCCCGCAGGAACCTGAAGATCGATCCCACCAAGGATCTCACGGTCCTTCTCATAGGAAAAATGCACATCCCGAAAAGAAATATCCAGACCGCCCTCCGGCAGAGTTTTCTCTCCGGCTTTCGGCTCCGGAAGATCCAATATCCGGAAAATCTTATCACTGGCAGCCATACCGTTCATGGCAATATGAAAAAAGGATCCAAGCAGCCGCAACGGCAGAAAAAACTCACTGGACAGAAGCACAATGCAGAGGGTTCCGGAAAGGTTTAAATTCCCATGTAGAAACTCCGTCACCGCCACCGCCATACCAATGGCCGCACCGCCGTAAGCCACAATATCCATCACACTGGTGGAATTCAGCTGCATGGTTAAAACCTTCATGGTGATCTGGCGGAACCGCTGGGACTCCGCATCCATCTCGTCTGCTTTCTGCTGGTCTGCCTGATAGATCTTTAGGGTAGTCAGACCTTGAAGATTTTCCAGGAAGGAATCTCCAAGTCCTGTATAAATGCTCCAGTATTTGTTAAGAAGCTTCCTGGCGATCTTCTGTACCACCACAATGGAAATGGGAATCAGCGGCACACAGATCAGAAGTACCACGCTGGCTTTTAAGCTCACCCGGCAGAGGATCACAAAGAGTGTTACCGGTGCGATCAGGCTGTAAAACAGCTGGGGGAGATATTTTCCGAAATAGGTTTCCAGCTGCTCCACACCTTCTGTGGAAACCTGCACCACTTCAGAGGAGGAAACCTGCTCTCTGTAGGAAGCACCCAGCTTCAGCATTTTTTCATAAATTTTTTCTCTGAGGATCCGCTTTACATCCACGCAGGCCAGATAGGACGACCTTGCGCCCATCCGCTCACAGAAGAAGCGGATTACAACAACCAGGATCAGTGTGAGAACCGTCCGTTCCACACTTTCCGAAGTAACAGAACCGTAAATCACTTTTTCCAGCAGCCCTGCAATGGAAAAAACGGCGATCACCTGGGACAGCAGGGCAAGCCACTGCCACAGGATCGTATACACGATATATTTTTTTGCGTGGGATAAAAGTCCCACCAGTCTTGTCTTGATCATTGGCTGCTCACACCTCCGGCTCCACAGTTTTTACCCTGAGGAAGAAATACAGAATGTGGCATACCCACACAACGGCTATGCAGATTCTTCCCACAGGCACATTTTTCATGCAGATAAATCCGATGACCATAACTACGGTCACCATGCCGATGATCTTGCATTTGGTTCCAAGCGTCATGGCTCTTTTCTGCACAAAACTGTCCAGATGTTTTTTGTAAAGGTCTGTTCCTATAAACCAGGTATGGAGCCGTTCCGAGCTTTTTGCAAAGCAGAACAGCGTTGCCATATAAAAGGGAACCGTAGGCAGGATCGGAAGGACAATTCCGATGGTGCCAAGTCCAAGGCAAAGAAACCCCAGCAGGATCCAGAATATTCTCAATGGATTTCTCATTTTCTTTTCCTTTCTTATATACGCTTTAGACGGTTAAAACAAATTTACGTCCATCTACTCTTGCCACCTTCAGATCAATACCATAAAGTTCATGGATGCTTTCCTCCGTGATCACTTCTTCCGGCTCGCCTTCCACGATGACTTTTCCACCGGCGAGACCGATGATCTTGTCGGAAAAATAGATCGACTGGTTGATGTCATGAAGGACCATAACGATGGTCATGCCAAATTCCCGGTTCAGCCTCCGCACAAGCTCCAGAATCTCGATCTGATAACGGATATCCAGATATGTAGTCGGCTCATCCAGAAAAAGGATCTCGGTTCCCTGTGCAAGCGCCATGGCGATCCATACACGCTGGCGCTGTCCGCCGGAAAGCCTGGATAATTCCCTCTCACGAAACTGTGAAACATTGGTCACTTCCATGGCCCAGTTCACATACCGCTCATCCTCTTCTCCACGGATCCCCAGCATACCAAGATGAGGCGTTCTTCCGAAAGAAACCAGACGCTCCACGGTGATGTCATCCGCCGCCGTATTGTACTGATGTACAATGGCCACTTTTCTGGCAAATTCATTCAGACGCAACCTTGCGATGTTTTTTCCTCCCAGAAGGACTTTTCCCTTTGCAGGGTCCAGGTTTTTGGTCATCAGGGAAAAAAGTGTGGATTTACCACATCCGTTGGCTCCCATGATGGTCGTCACCTTACCTTTTTCGATCTTAAGGGACGCGCCTTTTAAGATCTCGTTTTTACCATAAGAAAAGCATACATTCTTTACCTCCATGGCAGGTCGTTTTTTTTCCGTATTCTGTGTATCAGTCACCATATTTTTTTGACCTCCTTAAGAGAATGATAAAGAACGGACCACCTACCACGCTCATCACAACTGCCGCACTGATCTCATAGGGAGCTGCAATGGTCCTTCCGATGGTATCTGCCAGAAGGAAGGTAAAGGCTCCCGCAAGTGCGGAAAACGGAACCAGTGCCCTGTGGTCACTTCCCACCAGGATCCTTCCGATATGTGGCACGATCAGCCCAAGGAAACTGATGGCACCTGCGATGGCTGTGGAAATACTTGCCAGAAGTACCGCGATCAGGGAGATCACGATTCGTGTGGCATTGACGTTCAGTCCCAGGCTTCGTGCTGTCTTATCTTCCAGAGACATCAGGTTGCACTCTCCGATAAACAGGCATGCCAGGAAAAGCCCTGCCACAACATAAGGAACCAGTGTTGTCACATCATCCCAGGTTTTCTGGGTGATATTGGCTTCTACGATGGAAGCCACGCCGGACATATTTCCACCGCTCATGCTGTTAAAAGCGCTGGAAAGTCCGGCAAACAATGCATCTACTGCCACACCGGTGAGGATAATACGAAGAGGACTTAAGCCGCCCTTCCAGGACAGACAGTAAACCATCAAAAAGGCGACCACGCCGCCAAAAAACGCTACCAGCGGAGTAAAGAAATACAGTCCCGGTGCAAAAGCTGTGATCAGAACTGCCGCAAAGCTGGCACCGCTGGAAATACCAATGATACCAGGGTCTGCCAGTGGGTTTTTAAGGACCGCCTGGAACAGAACACCGGAAACCGCAATGGCGGCTCCTGCCAGCATGGAAATGATGATACGCGGAAAACGAAGGTCATAGATGGTTGCCACTTCGTCAATACGCTCCACAAAAAGTCCTCTCATCAGCTCTCCGAAGGAAACCTTCAGGCTTCCGATATTGATGGCTGCAAAAAACAATACCATCAGAAGCACCGCCATGAGCACAAAGGAGAGCACTGCACGGAGCCGCTTTCTTTTTTCTCTGTTTTCATCCATTTTTGTCACTTCTCCTTTTCTGTGGTCTTTTGGGAATCTTCAGCTGCAGTTTTTCCGGATGTGCCGGATTTCTGCGCGTCTTCATATTTCTGGGTCGCATTGGATTTCTCTGCATTTTTCTGAGCGTTTTCACTGTTCTTTTTCGCTTTTTCCAGATCCTCGTCACTTTCCGGATAAAGGATCGGCTGCAGCTCATCCAGTGCTTTCGGATAACGGAAAGTTGCGCTCATTCCGAAATTTTCATAAGTCAGGTCATACACCCTGCCATTTTTTACCGCGTCGAAATGTTTCCAGATATCGTTGGTCTTGAAATCTTCGTTAAACATCTCCACGACCTGATCCGGAAGTGCGTGAGCCGCACGGAGGATGATATCCGGTTCTTTGGTCTTCATATCTTCGGTGTTTACCGTAAGAAATTCCTGATCTGTATCTGTATAAACATTTTCACCGCCAGCCAGAGCCACAAGACTTCCCACGTAGGAATTTTCGGTAGCAATGATATAGCTGCCCGGAAGTCCCATCAGGATCAGCACCTTGGGATGGTCTTTTCCCTCGTTCTTCTTTTTGTATTCTTCGTAGAAATCCCGGAACTCTTTTACCAGCGTGCCTGCCTGCTCTTCCCTGTCAAAAATCTCTCCCAGTTCCTGAATGGAACGGTACATCCCCTGTACACTGCGAAGATTTAAAAACGCCCAGTCCACGCCGATATTTTCGTACTTGGGTTCAAGGTCTGACTGAAGAGAGATCGGGCTTAAAATCCAGTCCGGTTTCAGGGAAGCCACGATCTCCATATCCGGGCTCATGGCTGTACCCACGGTGGTTACAGCTTTATAACGCTCCGGAATGGTGGAAATGCTGCTGGAGCATACCCCAACCAGATCCAGTTCCAGTTTGTCACAGATATCCGCAACTGCCGGAGAAGTAGCTACGATCTTCGGGGATCCCTCCATGGATCGTACCTTGGCTTTTGCCACTTCCACTGCCTGTTTTTCCACAGGGTCCGTGATCTCCAGCATGGACTCCACCGTCTCTGTCTGTGTGGTTGTTTTCGTGCCTTCCGGGTGCTGATCCACACAGCCGGTGAGAAGAAGGGACGCTGCCGCCAGGACTGTGACAAGAATTCCTCTGCTGATGCAGGATTTAATATTCATCATCGTCATCATCCTCTCCGCCCCATCTGCGCCAGTTCTTACGGAAGTACCAGATGATCAGTGCAGTTACCAGGATCAGGACCAGACCGGAGCCTGTCACTGCCAGAGCAACGGCAAAGACCGTATTGATCTTTACGCTGCTTTCGCCGTCAGATTTCTTTTCCCCGGAAGTGATGCTGTCCTCTTCCGCTGTGGAAAGATTTAGTCCCTGGGCGCTGTTCAGTTCCTTGTCTGTATCGGACTCGTCAGAGCTTTTGGAAGCTGCTGCCTGTTTCTGTGCTGCCGCTACGGTGTTCCCGGAATTCATGGCATCCGCATTTCCTGTGGAGCCGCTTTCTGCAGTGCTCTGTGCAGCTGCTGCCTGGGTGGCCGCCGCATCATTCTGAGTTTTCTCCTCATTGTCCTGCGCAGCCTCATCCGTACTTTCTGTTCCGTCCGTTTCCTGGGCACTTCCCGTATCCAGGGTACTGTTGGCAACTGCCTCGCCGCTTCCGGAAGCCTCGGCAGATGCTGCTTCTTCTGTTACAAAAGCAGGATTCATACCCACACTGTTTCCTTCGGAATAATCGCTTGGATACAGATAAAATGTAACGTTTCTTCCCATCGGGGTTACATACATGCTGACCCGGACGATGCAGTTCTCGCTTGGAACCTGGATACAGATATCGGAGGTGGTTCCGTTGCTGTTTGAACCATTTGCGGTTACCGCGACGCCTGTGCTGGACCAGCCGGAATCTCCTACATTCTGTACGCTGAAACTGTGACCGGACGTATAATCGATCAGGCTCATGCGGATCGTCAGATAATAATTGCCGGAGTCCGTCACTTCCATCAGACCACTTGCATAAACCGCACCTTCTACCATACCCTGTCCGGTGGCGTAGGATGCCTCACCGCCGGAGTCTTCGATCTCTCCTGTCACGGGATGAGAATAACACCGGTTAATGGTACAGGAATACACACTTCCCGACTCCGCGTGGACGGAAGTTACCGGAAATCCCAGGGTTGCCGCCACGAAGAGTACTGCCGCTCCAAAACAGGTCAGTAGATTTTTTTTCCAGTTTTTCTCTCTCATTTCTTCTTTCCTGCCTTCTTTCTCAGGCTTCCCCCTCTGCTCTTGATCTTATAGAAAACACCTGCCAGTGCCGCCAGCGCGCTGACGGATACCGGAACTGCCACTTTTCTCATATTTCCGGAAGATTCCCCGGTACCAGTCTCGGTATCTGCATAAGCTTCGCCGGAAGTGGTTGTCTCCTGATCCTGATCTGACGCATCGGAAAGGCCGCTGCTGGTAAGCTTTGTGGTTCCCGTATCTTTGGAATCCGATTTGCTGCCGATGCTCTTTCCGGATTTCAGCGCAGTAGTTCCTGCTGATTTCTTTGTGGATGTGGATTTGGTGGTGGTTCCGGAAGATTTCAGGGAACCGCTGCTCTTTAAGGAGCTTCCTCCAGCCTTGGAAGTACTGCCGCTTAAGGAACCGTTGCTGTTGGTACTTAAGCTGCCATTATTTCCTCTGAGAGAACCGTTTCCGGTGCTGTTCGTTCCATTGTTACTGCTGTTATTTCCGCTGTTGCTTCCGTCACCATTGTTATCGTCATTTTCGAAACCAGGATCCTTGCTGTCCGTCTTTTTCAGGGTGCTCCAGTCCAGTTTCAGGAAGGCAGGCTGGGTTCCGGTGCCTTTGGTAATGGAATCCATAATGGGAACAAAAACCTGAAGCGGCACATAACCGTCATTTTTTGCCTCATCGATCAGCGGGAATGTGACCACATCCGGATAATTGGTTCCGAAATTGTCCGTAACCAGCTTGCCGTTGGTGTATTTCTGATAGGAATCCACCGTTACATTGCCAAGAGAACCGGATGGTGCGCCATATTTATCCAGCTTGTAGCCGGTCTTAAAATATTTCAGGGTACCCAGATATCCAAGCTGTCCGTTAATGGTCAGACCCTTGAAGTCCATGGTAATGGAATATTTTCCTTTCTTTACCGTCAGCTTTATGGTGTGATTGATGGCTTCGTTGGACATGGATGCAGATGTTTTGTCAATCTTTACCATGGAGCCTGTGACGGAATACACACCGTCCGCCAGGTTCTTCACATCCAGGCTGCTGTTGCTGCCGTTATTATTTCTGTTGTTGTTATTGTTGCTGCTGTTGTTATTATTACTGCTGTTCGAACTGCTGCCGGAAGACTTCTTCTTCAGTCCGCTGACTGCCTTGGAAAGCTTTTTGATCTGTGTATTGACCTGGCTCTGGGTGGCACTGCTGTTATCATAAACCGTCTTTGCGGCAGTGATCGCAGAGTTTAATGTCTTCAGTGTGTCAGCCGTATAGGTATCTTCCCTGCCTGCCATATTGGAAGCCGTGAGAAGCATCTCATGAAGTCCGGTCTTATCCACCTTTGTCTGGGAAGCCTTCTTCATGTTTTTCATCACATAATCCAGGATACCGGTCTGGGCATCGGTCTCTTCCTGGCTGGACTCTTTGTTCCCGTAAACCGCCTTTGCCGTCTCATAAACAAAACGGAGCACATCCATATCTGCGGCTGTATAATGGGCTGTATCTTTCAGATAAGTTTCCGCCTTTGTCAGCGCTTTTTTGATCTCGCGGCGGTCCGTTCCCTGGATGATCAGTCCCTGGATGGCATTGTCTATGGCAGTGACACACTTGTTGACTTCTGTCTGAGAAGCCTCCTCATTGTCATAAACCTGACTGGCCTTATCTCTTGCCCGCTGTAACGCCTCACGGGTCGATGTTTCATACTCTACATCCGTCTCATTCAGATAACTGTCCGCGATCTCAATAGCTTTCTTAAGCTCACTCTTATCAGAATCCACCTTGACCTTGGTCACCGCATTTACCGCCATGGTAAGGGCTTTTACCTCATTGTCCACAACAGTCTGGTCGATGTTCATGTTTTTATAAACAGCCTGGGCTGCCACAATGGCATCTGCAAGCATGGCAAGCTGCTCACCGGCATAGCCTTGGCTGTCCTGTTTGAGGGATTTCTGGACATTCTGCGCGTTTGTGATCTGTTTTTTCAGGGCCGCCTTGTCCGTTTCCGTTCCGCTGATCTGTTTCAGGTCGTTCCAGTCCAGATACAGTTTCGCATACTGCTTTCCGCCACCTGCATTGATGGCTTCCATGACCGGAACATAGATCCTGGTCCATACGATGCTCTGGTTCAGCTCTACCGGAATTGTTATGTAATGGGGATATTTTTTCCCTTTTACTGTGGCATCGGTGCCTTTTTTCGGATCGTTGTAGGAATCATAAATGTCATAGTAGGATTCCACACCCACTGCTTTTGCTGTGGCAGCCTCTGCCGCCGGAACTTCATTCTCATCCAGAGACTGTGTTTCTTCCTGAGCCGCAGAAGCCTCTTCTCCAGTCGCTGCACCGTCGCTGTCCCCGGAAGCTTCCTCTCCGTCCATAAAAAGTTCGTCTTCTGCTGCATCCTCTGTCTGTGCCTGAGAACTCTCTTCCACTGCTTCCGTCTCTGCGCGCTGCGCCTCTTTTTGATCTTCAGCTTCTGTCTCCGCCGCGTTCTGCGTCTCACCGGTATCTACAGCCTGGCCTTCCTCTGCGGCCGCATAAGGCAGGGTATCTTCACTGGTAAATCCCGGAAAATACCACATGCTTGCCAGATAGCCGGTAAAATTCTGCTTGCCAAGCTTGGTCGTCAGGGACGTACATTCGATCCGCAGATGGATATCATTTCCTTTCTTTATCAACTGGAAGGGTTTTACCAGCGCTGAGTTTCCCATGGAAACCTGATCTGCGGTAGCATGGTGGAGCAGTCCGCCGATCTGGTATACCCCGTCATAAACCGTATTGGAGTCCGTCTTCTGATAAAGTGCCTCCGCAGCCGCCTGAAGAAGCTGGATATGCTTATCCACCAGACTCTGTGTGGCAGACGGGTTTGCAGCCACCTGCTTTGCAGACGCAATGGCAGACTTTAACTGCTGTACGGAAGCGTCATCTGAACCGGAAGTATCCACCGCTTCCGCCTGGGTGATCAGGTCACTTAACACAGTCTTGTCGATACCGCCCCCAAGGTTCTCCTCTGCCTGGGCCACTGCGGATGCCGCGCCGTCGGTCTCTGCCTGGGTGGCATTGCCATCCTCAAGCACAGCCTGAGCCTGGGCACGTACCTGATCCAGTACTTCATATCCATCCTGTGTGCCGTCTGTGTATGCAGCCGCCTCCGAAAGGACCGCCTCCAGAGAAGACTTGTCCGCCTGAGCCACCAGACCATTTTCCAGGATTGCCTGAAGCATCATTCCGCCTGCCCCAAGCTCTTCCTCTGTTACATCTTCTCTTGAAAGAAGGTTCTCCGCTCCCTCAAGAGCAGCCTGAAGGCTCTCACAGCTCTCCGGTGTATACCCGGAAGTATCTGTGTTCTTCGCCTCTTCGATGATCCTGGAAAGTTCACTCTCATCCATGGCATAAACGCCGGATGTGCTCCCCAGGCACAGTGCAGCCGCCATAAAAAACGCACTGCTTCGCTTAAATTTTTTTATCTTCATACCCATCATCCTCCTATGAGCACTTGTTAGCCATGATTAACCGTATCATGAGAAAAAGTTAATGTCAACATACTATCGTCCAAACCGTGCTCACAGGGAACGGTTCGATGATCTCAAAAATCCTTTAAATCCGCCATGTTCCCGATTTTTCGACAAAAAAAAGACCGAAATTTTTTCATTTCGGTCTTTAATCAAGATCCCGGATACACCTGGATATCCGGCTTTTTTTCACACAGATCCTCTGGTCAGAGCTTCACATATTTCCCGCCTGCCGCATCGGATAACTGTCTGGCCAGCCCCATGCCGAACACGGAATTTTCCGTATCGATCACCAACACCGGCACGCCTTTTCGTTTCAGCTCCTCAGCCGCCTTAAGGGCAAGAGACCAGGGCTTTCCCTCCCCGGTGTCAAAATTGGCCTTGCCGTCAGTGAGCATCACCAGAATCCTGGTCTCTTCCGAATTCTTCCGTTTTTCCGCCTCCAGGACTTTCAGGGCCTTTCGGATTCCCATGGCAAGAGGGGTATTCCCTCTGGCCTTCAGCTCTTCCATGGGCCTTGCCGCAAAATCCACACTTCTGGTAAAAGGCAGGATCAGTTCTGCTTTTCGGTTCCCGAAAACCACCATTCCTGCCCGGTCCCTGTCACTGTACGCCCGCCGCAGGATGGAAAGTACCGCACTTTTCGCAAAAGAAAGCCTCTCTTTTGCACCCTGGGAACGACTGGCATCCACCAGAAATAAAACAGACACCTTATTTTTTCTCCGGAAGCGTTTCAGCCGGAGGTCACACGCTCTGATCTCCCGGTCCTCTCCCCCGATCCTGCCGCTTTCCAGCGCCGCCCGGACGGACGCCGGAAGATCCACCTCCCCGGCTCGCAAAATCCCTTCCTGACCGGAGGGGATCACCAGAGAACCACTGTGTTTCCCACCCGGCAGCCATTCTTTCCGGGACTGCTGCTCTCTTTTCAGAAAGATCTCCTGTTTCATCCCCTCCAGAACTTCCAGTACCGAATACTCTCTTCCGCTCTGTTTTACCGGAAGGAATACTTCTTCAGAATCTGCCCGTCTTCCTTTCCCCGGATCTAGTCACCCTCCCCGGAAGCTTCCGGCTCCCTGGAGCTCTTTTTCCCGGCGGAAAGAATCTCTTCCATTACCTGAGGATCCATCTGTCCGTCTTCCAGAGGATTTTTCCGCATCCGGTGAGGCAGAACATACCGGGCAGCCCGCTCAAGATCCTCCCGGGAAGCCTTTTTCCGGCCTTCCAGTGCGGCAATGGTCTGTGCAGTCCGGATCATTCCGATATCCGCCCGGTGGCCGTCAGTGCCGTAGGCAACACAGATCTGTGCCGCCAGCCTTAACAGCTCCTTTGGGACACGCACCGTCGGCAGAAACTCTCTGGCACTGCGGATCCTCTCGGAAAGCTCTTCCTGAGACTCTTTGTACTTCCGGCAGAAATACCCCGGATTTTTCTCATAGGCCATCCGGTTCTCAATGATCTGCACCCGCTTATCCACGTCTGTCTCTGCTTCCACATCCACCACCATGCCAAAACGGTCCAGAAGCTGCGGCCGCAGGTTTCCCTCCTCCGGGTTCATGGAACCGATCAGCACAAACCGGGCTGAATGAGTACAGGAAATCCCTTCTCTCTCCACGGTATTGCGCCCCGTTGCCGCCGCATCCAGTAACAGATCCACGATATGGTCGTCCAGAAGATTGATCTCATCCACATAGAGGATATTTCCGTCTGCCTCTTTCAGAAGACCTGGCTGGAACTGTTTTTCCCCGTCTTTCAGTGCGGCTTCGATGTCGATGGTTCCTGCCACACGGTCTTCTGTGGCATTGGCAGGGATCTCCACCACCCGGCAGTCCTTCATAAGTCCCGGGATGGCACGCACCGCAGTGGTCTTGGCCGTTCCCTTCTGTCCACGGATCAGCACCCCGCCTGCAGACGGGTTCACCAGATTGATAAGGATGGCCTCCTTCATAGGTTCCTGGCCTACAATGGCCGTAAATGGATAATCATAAGTTTTTTCCCGCATCATTCTTCCGCCTCTCCTTCTGCCTCCAGATATGCCTCACGGATCTGGGACAGTTCTTCTTCTGTTGCATCAAAATAGCCCCGGTTGCTGGCCTCCATCAGCCGCTCCATCATCTTCATGTATGCCCATTTGTTGCTTTGCTGCATCTGTTTCCGGAGTTTTTCATCCCCGGCATAGCACCGGGTCATCCGGGAAAAGGTCTCGCCTGTCACCGCATCGGTGGAGGCTGCAAACCCCATCACATTCTCAAACCGTTTCGCGATCTGCTGCACACCGTGATAATCGTGGCGCATCATCCCCTGAATCCATCCGGGGTTTAGAAGCCTTGTGGCGATCCCACGCTCCAGAGAACTCTTAAGATCCTGCACCTTCACCGTCTCACCGGTGGTATCTGCAACCAGCATGACCGGTTTGCTGCCTTTTTTGTTCTCCACGGCTCTGGCAAGTCCGCCGTAAAATTCATAATAGTGATCCAGATCTGTCAGCTCATACTCCACATTGTTGCGCACCTGGGAAATAAAATCCACATGGTCATACTGTCCGGCCAGCACTTCTTCGGCTTTCACCCCTCGCCTCCGGAAGGAATACCCGTAAGAGAGATCCTCGGTAAAAGAACTTCCGATCTCTGCCGCATCCTTCCAGCTGCCTTTTCGCACAACATCCGTAAGCCGGGTTCCATACTCCCCTTCTTTTGGGCCAAAGATCCTGCAGGATGCCAGATCCCAGGCTTCCCGTTCCTCCATTTCGGGATGGAATCTCTGGAGCTCTTCTGCCATCTTTCTGGTATTTGCCGTAAAATAACTCTTTTCCGGTCCTTCCTCAAGCCGGAGGATCTGCCGGAGCATGGCATTTAAGTTATCGATCAGGTTGGGATACATGTCCCGGAAAAATCCGCAGATGTGGATCACCACGTCCATACGCGGCCGGTCCAGCTCCTCGGTGGGAATCACCTCCAGCCGGTCATCGTAACTGCTCTTTTCCGTTTTCAGACGGATGCCCAGATAATACAGGATCTGTCCGATGGTCTCACCCTGGCTTCTGGAAGTCTCCAGTCCCCAGAGGATCAGCGCCGTAGTGTCCGGATACGTCCCCGTCTTCTCATGATAAGCCTCCACCGAAAGCTGCGCCGCCTTCATTCCCCGCTCACAGGCCGTTCTGGTAGGCACCAGCCTTGGATCAAACTGCACCAGGTTCCGTCCGGAAGGCAGGATCGACGGATTCTTTACCACATCCCCTGCCGTTCCCACCGGAACATAGCCACCGTCCAATCCGTGTACCAGCCCGTTAAGTTCTGCCTCGTTGATCTCGTGAAGACCATCGGTGATCAGACTGTTTTCATACTCATAAAGCCTCTCTTCCAGAAGATCCAGATCTTTTTCCGAGCAGTTTTCTCCGGAATCTCCTTCCAGAAATCCGCAGCTCTTCCCTGCTTTTGCGATGTTCAAAAGAAGATCCCCGCACCGCTCCGGTGCACTCTGGATGCTCTCCCGGTACTCTCCGATCATTTCCCTGAGTTCCTGATAATCTCCATACAGACCGCTCTTTTTAAGCTCCGGTGCCTGATAGCTTACAAGCGTTGCCAGAGAACGGCGCTTGGCGATCATGGCCTCCGAAGGATTTCCTATATAATAGTAATAGAAATGTGGGATCTCTCCCACCAGCTGATCCGGCCAGCAGCTTCCGGTCATGCCGTTATCTTTTCCGGGCAGAAATTCCAGTGTGCCGTGGGTGCCGAAGTGGATCATGGCGTCCGCCTGAAATCCCTCACGGATCCAGTGATAAAAGGCCTGATATTCCCCGGAAGGCTTCCGGTTCCGGTCGTGATATCTTCCCGGATCCCCGCTTTCTCCCTCCGGGTCGCGAAGGGGCTGCAGTCCCAGAAAAACATTTCCCACACAGATCCCCCGGATGGGATATTCTTCTCCCTCAAACTCCCAGGTGATCCCATCTTCCCCTTCCTCGCACCATTGAGGCAGGTTGCAGTGTCCGCCTGTGACAAACACTTCCTGAAGCTCTTCGGGAGAGCGTCCCTCTGTATCATAGCCGGCCTCTTTCAGCCCCTCAAGCAGTCTGGATGCCGAGGCAAAGGTATCCAGAAATGCTCCTCCGAACACATTGCTCTCCCCCGGGGGATAATTATAAAAGATCACCGCCAGCCGCTTCTCTTCCCGTTTTTTCTTTCTAAGTTCCAGCATCCGGGAAAGGCGCGCCACAAAGGTATCGACTCGCTCCGCTATCGGTTCCAGCTGTGGAAAGACCGGTTCTTCTCCCTCTGTGCTTCCACTTCCCATGACCCCCACCGGAAACGTAAGGATCCCGCCGTCCAGCTCCGGAAGCAGGATGCTGATAAGAAACTCTCCGGGATTCACGGCATCCGCCCGCTCCCATTCCTCCCCGGAAACTCTGGTCAGGCAGAAGGGTTTGAAATAGGGAACATCCAGTTCTTTCAGGATTTCCACCGCCTGCACCGCATCTCCACCCATGGGCCCTGCACCCAGGCGGAAGGGCATCAGATTGACCACTGCCGAAACCGGTGTTTTCTTCTGCATGAGAAATGCCCGCAGTTTCTTCAGATCCCCGTCCTCATTCTGGGAAAATGCAATGGGAAGCAGATTGTACCTCTCTCCCAGTTTCTCTGCCAGAGCCTGTACTACCGGCAGAAAATCATTGGGATAGGAATGTCCGTAAAAAAGCAGGGCCACGGTTTCCCGCTGACTGTCAAAAGCCGCCTTCTTCCAGAATTTCGCCTGTGTATCCCAGGTTTCCATGGAAAAAGGATCTTTCAGATAGACGCCGTACTCCATGGTACAGGGTTTCTCCTTCGGGAGAAATTTTCGTCCGCCGTACTGCCGGAGGATAAGATGCATAAAAGATTCCATATCTGTCCTGGTGGCCTGCTGCCAGTAATCGATCAGAAGAAACACGTTCTTCATATCCCGGGTGACACCAAAAGGCAGCACATTTCCCATCATCATTGCCATCCGCCGCATCCGGTGCATTTTTGTAAGTGCACCGGCGGAGGATTTTTTCTCACCGTTGCCGGATACCTCTGCGCCATCGGTGCCGGACGTCCCGGACACATTCCCGGAATCTTTTTTCCCGCCGGAACCTTTCATCATTTTTCCCATGGCACCCATGGAAAAAGAACCCAGGCGGATATAGTCCCGAAGTGCGTTTCCAATGACGATCCGATGGCCCTTACAGGCTTCGAGGCCTTTTGCCACGATCTCCTGAAGCTCTTCGGAAGCCCCCATGGTATCCACCACCGCCACATCTGCCGTGGCAATATCCTTTATGATCCTTTCCGGTTCCAGAACGTATCGCTGTTCCTGTCCCGCAACATAGAAACAGACGATGGTCAGATCATCCTCCGGGTACTGCTGTTCATAACGTTTCCGGAATGCCTGGATCTGCCGGAGAGCAGGTACGGAAACCGCTGTTATCGTAATCTTCATAAAATCCCTTCTCCTGTCTGTATCGATCTGTAAAAACTCCTCCGCTGTATCAAGTATAACATACCCTCTGCAAAAAATCCCCCTCTGTCCTGCCGTATGCCAGGGGAAGCATCGGAGCCGGATGAGGGGGAATTTTGTCAGGTTACTGATTTTTCAGAGCTTATTTCACTCTTACTGTAACAAGAACTGTCTTTGTTCCTGCATTGTATTTTGCAGTTGCTTTTGCGGAAATCTTCACTTTGATCTTGTAGGTACCTTTCTTCAGGCCCTTCTTTACCGTGATCTTTCCGTTTGTCTTATTTACGGTAAATGCAGAGCTTCCTGCTGTTTTTGCATAGGTCAGTTTTCCCTTACTGCTCACGGAAGCACCAAGGGTAAATACCTGTGCTTTCTTACGAAGTGCATTGTAAGAAATATTTCTGGATGAGATCTTTGTCTTCAGGACCGGTGCTGCCTTGGCAACTTTGACAGTCAGGGTCTTTGTGGCAGCTTTGTAACTGCTGGTCGCTTTTGCAGTGATGGTGATCTTTACAGTTCCGGCAGCTTTGATAGTCACTTTACCTTTTCTGTCTACAGTGGCAACTTTTGTATTGGAAGACTTGTAAGTCATGGCTGTCTTTGCCTTTGCTCCAAGGGAGAATGCCTTGTCACCGTATTTTTTGGAAACCACATTTTTGGTGTTCTTTACTGCAACTGTGATGCTCTGTGCTGCCTGTTTCTTGATGGTGGAAGGATCTGTCGGAGCCTTCTCAGTCTCAGCGAAATCTGCATCTGCATCTGTGGTCTCTTTCAGTGTGGAATAATCCAGGCGCAAATAAACGTTCTGTTTTCCGGAACCAGGAGTGATGGCATCCATGATCGGAACGAATACCTGAAGCGGGATCTCATTGTTTCCTTCCAGAGCCTCTTCACACAGCGGGAACGTAATATCATTAGGATAATCCGTTCCGAAATCATCCTTCAGAGTCTTTCCGTTAGAGAACTTCTGAAGAGAATTTACAGTTACCGGAACCAGAGTTCCGCTTGGCTCTCCGGTCTTGGAAACCTCATAGCCACTTGCATAGTAGCTCAGGTTCTTCAGATATCCCTTCAGGGAAGTGATGGTCAGGCTGTTAAAGTTCATGTTCACATATGGAACACCGTTCTTTACTACCAGTTTGATGTTGTGGTTGATGGCATTGTTGCTCATGGACATGTCCACTTTGTTCACTTTTACCATCTCACCTGTTAATTTGTATACACCATCGGAAAGCTTTGCAAGCTCTGCTGCGCTGGAATCCTCAGAAAGATTATACAGGGTATCCCAGTACAGAGTGATGGTGGAATTGATGTTGAACTTACCTGCGTCAAAGTTTACGCCGGAAACCTCGCCGTTCAGGTTCTTCATGGCATCCACATAAAGATATACGTTGTTCACATAGGTCTGGCTGATGCCGTCAAGAGGAACTGTGATATCCGTAACAACCGTACAGTCACCGATGGTCGGAGCAGTTGCGCTCTCTGTGGAATACGTTACGCCCTCTTTTGTAAGAGGCTGTGTAGTGTCACCGTTTGGATAATATCCGTTATAGCCCAGAACATACAGCGGCTCTCCGGTCGTTCCGGAAACCATCTTGTAGGTCAGCCACATTTTTCCGTCATTGTCCACACGAAGGTATGCGCCGGCTTTCTTGCTCTCGCCAACCAGTCCATGGTCAACCACGTCTGTACGGTCTTTCATCTCGATGTAGTAAAGTCCTGGCGCCGGTTTTTCTGTCGGGGCATCCGGGATCACTTCCTGCTCGATCTTTACACCAAGGGCATTCATGGTGGCGTTCTTTATGGCGTTGGAAGAATAGGTTGCTCCGGAAACAGTATCCAGATCGTTGAGCTTCTGGGCATCGTTCATATAGAGGCCGGTAAGCTTTTCCTTCATACCCTTTGTGCTGCCAAGACCATTGATGGCCTTGCTTAAGTACATCTGGTTATCGTCCGCATGGGTTCCCTTGAAATCATTTCCTGCAAGGGCAACATCGGTAATACGGCCATCCTTTACCGTCACCTGGGAGGTAACATTGTAATTACCAAACTGCTCCACCTCGGCTGTGCTGATCTCTGTAGTAAAATTCAGAGACGGATCCCCGGATTCCTTTGCGCCTGCATAGTCGATCTGAAGATAAGCATCCGGCGCATAGCCCATGGCATCTACATACATGCTCAGGTAAACGCCGCCTGCCCCAAAGGTATCCTTCGGGATAGCGAAGGAAATGGTCTCCGGAACCTCATGGTTTCCGCTTCCGTCTGCCTTCGGTACATTCTGTGCTGCAGCAACATCTGCATCAACGGTTGCTCCGGATGGCTTCACACCCTGGTAAACCTTGAAGCTATAAGCATAGTCTGTAAGTGTTCCAACGGTTACGCTTCGAAGGTTTGTGGAAAGCTTCGGAGTTCCGTCTGCGTCAAATGTCAGGGTTCCGAATTTACCCGGGCATGCAACTGCCGCACTGTCCTGCTCCAGGTTATGGGCATTCTTCAGGGTAAGGGGAACAATATAAGTCTTAGAAGTGTCAAAAGCAACTCCGTTAAGAGTCACAGTTCCGGCTGCCTCTGCTGCCGGCGCAGTTCCATCGGTAAGGCCGAAAGGATCTGCCTCATCAGAATCGCTCTCTAACGTATTCTGGGAAAGATCCAGAGAATCTGCATCTTCGCTCACCTCCAGCTCTACAGCGTCCCGGGAATCTTCTTCTTGGGATTCCTCTTCTGCCGGAGCTTCTGTCTCCGCTTCCTGCACATCGGTTTCTTCTTCAAAAACTCCCTGGTCCTCTGTCTCTGTATCTTCGGACAGGTCCTGTGTCTCTTCTGCGCTCACTACGTCAGGCTGATCCTCTGCCATGGCCGTTACCGGAACCATGGAAGTTGCCATCATGGAGGCAAGAAGAACTGCGATTACTTTCTTTTTCATTCTTTCTCTGCCTTTCTGTTATTTGTGCTTTTGTGCCCGGACAAATAGCCGCTTGTTGTCTCAGGCTAACTCTATACTGGCATTGTAACCACGATTGTTAGTCTCAGTCAACTGTTTTTTCGCCTTTGGTTCCTTACGGGAACGGTTTTAAAATTTTAAAAATGCTTTAAATACAGGCTTTTCCGGACTTTCTGCACAAAAAAAGGCCGATTTTTTTTCATTTCGGCCTTTAATCGATATTGACAAAATCCCCCGGCTTTCAGGAGAAAAAGCCGGGGGATTTCACATAAGTGGAATCTGTTGATCCGAAGATCCGTAAATTATTTAACTCTTACAGTTACGGTTACAGTTCTGCTTCCTGCAGTGTAGTTGCCTTTTGCTGCGGATTTGATCTGAACTTTTACTCTGTAAGTGCCTTTCCTGAGGCCTTTTTTAACTGTGAGCTTACCGGTCTTGCTGTTTACGGAAACTGCTCTGGATCCGGAAAGTTTCTTGTAAGTTAAAGTACCTTTGCTGTTTACAGAAGTGCCAAGTGTAAATACCTGTGCTCTCTTCTTAAGAGTGTTGTAAGAAAGGTTCTTGGTTCCGATCTTTGTCTTGATGGTCGGAGCTTTCTTAGCGATCTTGATAGTCAGTACTTTGGCTGTTGCTGCTTTATAAGTGCTGGTTGCTTTTGCGTTGATGGTGATCTTTACAGTACCGGCAGCTTTGATGATAACTTTACCTTTTCTGTCTACAGTTGCGATCTTTGTGTTGGAAGACTTGTAGGTTAAAGTAGTCTTCGCTTTTGCTCCAAGGGAGAATGCCTTGTCACCGTATTTCTTGGAAACCACATTTTTGGTGTTCTTTACAGAAACGGTGATAGACTGTGTTTTCAGCTTGACAAGTTTTGCCTTGGCATCGGTAAGAGCCTTGGTTGCTGCTGTTACCTCTGTATCGGAGAAATCTTCACCATTCAGGACTGTCTCTGCGGCTGTGATGGCTGCTTTGTATGTCTTGTAGGATGCTGCGGTGTAGTCTGCTGCTTTTACCTTTTTGGCTGCTGTGATGGCAGATTTCAGAGCGTTGATAGAAGTCTCTGTAGCTACCGGCTGAAGAGCGGTTACTGCATCGTTGAATGCTTTGATCTGCTCTTCTGTGATATCCTCATCGATTGTTCCATCCAGTGTGTCATAGAGATCTTTTGCTGCCTTGTAGCTTGCCTTGGTGTAAGCAGAAGCATCCAGAGTTTCAAAAGCTCTCATGTTTTTACCAAAATCTGTAACTGCTACAGTGAAAGAACCATCTTCGTTCTTGGTAATTGTATACTGGGCAGTTCTTACTGTATTTTCAAGAAGGGCCTGTCCATCTACAGCATTTCCGTCTTCATCCTGCGCTCCAAATGTCCATGTACTATCCTGAACATATGCAGCGCCGGAACCTATTGCCGGATTAATTACTGTTGTTCCAATAATTTTAGTACCATTGATAACGTATAATTTACCAATAGAAACATACTGAAGCACTGGTGTTTCACAAGTTACATTATCAAGAATCAGGCCAGAGTCAAAATTCTGCTGAGAAGTAAATGCCCATCCATTAGCCACCAATTTTCCACTCTTATCTGCAGAACTGTCAATCACACGGCAAGTTCCACTGAAAGAAACCATTCCCTGTGCAAGTGTCAGTGTATGTCCATTCAGATCCAGTGTCATATTCTTGTAGTTTGTTTCAGAACTTGTGCTGATATCTTTGTTCAGTTTTACTGTCTGTCCTTCACCGGCAAAAGAAACGATCAGGTCTGCTTTATCCTCTCCCAGTTTCTCTGCTTCACTGCCATCTGCATTGTAGATGGTTGCTACCGGATCTGCAACAGTTCCATCCAGATCATCTACCAGTGTATAATATCCGGCATAATCACCTTCTGTTACTTCTCCCAGTTTTTTATTTGCAGGAGTTTTGTATGAATTATTATTTACAAGCTTATTCGCACTCTTGAAATAACCACCTTCGATTACTACCGGTGCTCCAGACGAATTGATTGCATAGCCTCTCTTACCTTCAGAAGTGTAAACACCGCTTTTGATTGTTACAGTTCCTGTTCCGTATGATTTAACAGCTGCTCCACGGGAGTCATTAGTTGAAACATCCATGTTTTCCAGTGTAACATCACCATTACCACTAAAGGTTATACCATTGCTGATTTTATCAGCTCTGACCGTGAGTTCATCTGCTTTAATAGTAACACTACCACTTACTGTATTACCGGTAAATGTTGCAGCACCACCTTCATTACTATACTGACTATAGCTCCACAGTGTTGAATTTGTAACCGAAACTTTTTCTCCCACACAGGAGGAAACTTCCATTCCCTTATCAGATGTACAATTATCTACTGTCACATCAATTCCGTTGGACATATTACTAAAATATACATTATTATTACTTGTAGTATTGCCTACAGCTTGTAATGTATTAACCAGTGCACAGTTTTTCAGTGATACCGCAACACGAGGAAGTCCAGCCAGATAATTCAGTGAATTATAAGACATTGCATTTCCAATCTGTCCGTCAATCGTAACACCTTCTGCAGACAAGGATCCCTTTTCTACAGTAATGGAAGCACTGGAATTCGTATTGCTTACATATTTCTCACGGGTGAGCTTACCTGTTTTTTCCGTACTGCTGTCGATGATCGTTACATCACCTTTGATACGGATCAGGTTGTCTGCCTGGTTCAGTGCATGACCATTGAGATCCAAGGTACCGCCACGGATGATCAAGTCATCACTGAGAGTCACATCTGCATCCAGTTTTACAGTACTTCCTGCTTTCATGTTCTCAAGCTGTGTCTGTACATCCGGTGCGATCTCGTAAGTTTTTTCTACGGTAGAAGTTGCACTTGTATCATCGCTTACTTTCTTTACATTATTCCAGTCAAGGCCAATGCAGGCATCCTGATAAACGCCCATGATCTCAATGTGCATACGGGTTGCAACTACGTTCTGTTTCAGATCCGGCACAGTAAAGCTAATCTTGGTCGGTTTTCTCTTTCCTCCAAGGATACCCAATTTATCTACATGTGCTTTATAACGGGCACCTTTAGCAGAATTTGCAGTTCCATTGAGGAAATCCTGAGTATTTTCATAAATGGACCAGTCATCTGCACCACCGGACTGTGCAGATCCCAAAGCATCAGAAGTAACTGCTCCTAAACCAGTTGTAAGAGTTGCAGTTCCATCTTCATGGATTACCAGAGTTGCATCTCCTGTGAAGCATCCGGATGCCATGGATGTATGTTTCATGTAATCTTTGGTTGTATACTGCTGTGTAGCATCAATATGTCCTGCATTCAGAAGATTGATCGGAAGGCTGTAGGTTCCAGGTGTGAGTTTCTTTACGAAATCTCCACGTCCAACTGTCACTTCCATGGAAACTGCTATCAGTTTATCCATTGCTGTTTCCAGTTCATTGGCAGCACCTTTTACCTCATCTTTACTTCCACGATTGTCAATGACATCTTTTGCTCTCTGAATCACAGCTGCAAGGCCTGCCTCTTTCCAGCTGTCTTCCGTATAATCTTCCTCTTTCAGTGCCTCTGCTTCTGTAAGCTTCTGTAATAATACTGTTGTATCGTAAGCTTTTACCAGACGTCCTATCGGAGTGTTCAGAAAACTTTTCTTGCTTGCAAGAACCTTTTCTGTCTCACGGCCATTGATTGCTGTTTCCGCATTTGTGATCGAAGTCTGAAGATTTTTCCACCACTGCTGTACACTTTCTACAGTATAATCTGTTTCTACCATTGCTTTTGCCTGGTCAAGAAGTGCCAGAAGTTCTGCCGGGTCACCAGCTGCTTCAAGTTTGCTTACTACATCTGCCAGTGCAGTATTCGCCGCATCCACAGCCTCCTGAGATTCTTTTTTCTCCAGTGCTGCTTTGGCTGCTGTCTTAGCTGCATCAATGGCATCCTTATTTCCGTCCCAGGATGCCTTGGTGTATGCCATCTCATCAAGGGCATCTGCCTGTGCGATGGTTGCCTCCAGTGCGGATGTGTCTACTGCTGCGGCATCCTTCTCTGCGTTTGCATAATCAGCTTTCAGAAATGCATCCTGTGTTCTTCCTGCTGCCATAGTCATGGTTACATATACGCCGTCCTGGGCTTTATCCGGGATTGCGAATGTAATGCTGTTTACATTTCCGTCTTTATCGGTTGTATACTCTGCTGCTGTCGCTTCCGTTCCTACAGCTCCCTTGTATACCTTCCAGTCTGTTGCATAAACAGTCTGTCCCATCATGGTGATGGCCTGGATCGGTACGGTCAGTTTAGCGCTTCCGTCTTCTGCTACTACCAGAGTTCCTTTTCCTGCGATGCAGGCGTTTGCCATGGATGCTGCTGTGGTATCGTCTGCCTTCATCATGGATACCGTTACTTCGTAGCTGCCTTTTTCCAGATTGGTGTTTGTGCTTCCAAAACCAGTCTGTACCGTACCGGTAAGTTCAGCTGCCGGGCTCTCCTGTACCAGCGCCGCATCACTTTCTCCGTCAGAGAAGCCGTCCTCGACAGCAAGCTCAGCCTCTGCTGCGTCTTCTGTCTCTCCCTGCTCTGCATTCTCGTCGGTAGCAAGTGTCACGTCCTCTGTCTCATCGCCAGCTGCTTCCTGTACTTCTTCTGCAGCTTCCTCTGCAATGTCTGCGGAAGCTTCATCCTGGAAATCCACTTCTGCCGCAGATACCGGCACGATGGATGTTGTTGCAATCAAGGCTGCCATCGTACAGGATGACAGGCGAAGCCATAAATTCTTTCTTCTCATTTCTTTCCTCCTTATGTGGTAAGGTGTCGCACACCCTTCTTTTAAGCAGGCCAGGGCACATTCTCTCCTGTTACCCATGTCTAACTCTCTGCTGTCATTTAATCACAAGTGTTAGTTTGGGTCAACTATTTTTTCGTTTTCCGTTCCCTGCGGGAACCATTTATATTTTTCAAAAATCCCGTAAACATGGGCATTTCCGGATTTTTGGCACAAAAAAAAGCCGATTTTTTTTCATTTCGGCTTTTAATCGGTCTGATTATTTTCTACAGCCAGAACATCAGAAGTGCGGTGCTCTCCGGCATATGGGCTTTGCCTACGCTGCAGGTAACGGTGATGGAGACCATTCCCTTTACGTTTCCCAGGTGGGTCTTCATGAAGCGGCAGGCACTTAGGGGAATGCGAACTTTGCCCTCCCGGATGGCGGCTTCGTAGAGCTGGCCCTGGTCTACGTATTTCAGGGATGAGAGCCTTCCCCGCATATCTGCCCCGTCGATCCGGGAATGGGCGTGCATCTCACGGGTGGTCAATTCCAGCCAGCTTCCCCGGGTATTGTTCCGGATGCAGGCCAGATGCTCGAACCCGTTGTTTGCCATGGAAAGCTTCGTTGTGCCTTCTGTGTTCAGCTGATAAATGGCAATTCCTACTTCGAAGCGGCCTTTTTCCAGCACATGATCCAGATAATAGAGGCTTCCTTTTTCTGCATTTGTCTGGTTTCGGGATTCCTTTACCTGGCCGGAATTTCTGGTCATTGTCATGAGAAGGCTGTAATCTACGTTCTCAATGAGCTGTCTTGTTTTTTCGGGGATCTCGGATGCCGCGATCCCGATCCGTTCCAGATAGGCGCCGACTTCTTTCAGGATCCTCTGGTATGTTTTCAGTGCGCGGGTACCCTTTTCGGTAAATTCATAGCCTTCACTCAGGTATCCTGCACCAATGCATTCTTTAAAAAAGCGGCTTACCGGGCCATGGCTGACTCCGCAGGTATCGGCGATCAGCGCCACGCTGCCTCGTTTTTTGCCTATTTTTGCCAGTTCTGTCAGATAGCGAATCTGCAGCATGGATGGATGGAGCAGTCCTTCAGTGTTTTCTTTTTCCATAAGATTCCTCCTACCAGATATGTACATCCAGCTCCCGGCTGTTCCACTCCATGGGGTTCTCTCCTTCTCTGGCAAATGCCACCAGGGCGGTTCCTTCTATGACCGGATCGTGATGCCGGAGAAAATATTGAAATACGCCAGTAGGGATCAGCGGGTTGCCGTCTTTTTCGGCAGCTTTCATCCAGCCGGTCTCCGGATCCCGGTACCAGAGATCCAGACGGTTCTTGGTCTGGTCTGTGCGGAGGAGTTCGAAGCAGCTGTCTTCTTCTTTTACGTGGAGGCTGATCTGTTCCCGGTAGTCTTTAAATTCTGTGGTCAGTCTTCTCGGGCAGGTTTTTTCCATGTAGTAGATGCCCATCATGAAGGTGTAGTCTCCCGGTTCGTAGTAATACCGGAGGTCTGTTTTTTTCATGACACGCTCAAAGGTGCTTCCGTAGTTGATGAAATTATGGATCTGCTGCACGGTCTCTTCGCTTGCCACATGTTCCATGCGGCAGGCGTCTTCTTCTGCAGTTTCGCTGTTTACGCCTACATACTCCAGAAACTGGGTGAAGGTTTCATGACGGTGGCGGCATTCTTCTCCGCGGATGCATCCCAGCTCTGTAAGACGGACGTAGGATTTGTTTTCTTCTGTTTTTACATAGCCCCGTGCGGAGAGCTGTTTCAGATAGGCCAGCACTTCCCGCCGGGTCATCTCCATCCGCCCGCAGATCTCCGGAATGGTGATCCGGGCGTCCTTTTTTGCAAGAGAACAGAGCTCTTCCAGCATGTCTTCCTCGGTTTCTCTTTTGGAAGAAGGCATGCTGTGGCCCAGTTCTTCTGTGAAATCCTGATCATTTTTCATGGTTTTTCTATACTGAACTTTATTTGTATTTGCGGCTATGTTAGTTCAGGCTAATTGTTATTATAGGAGATGGGGAGGTTTTCTGTCAAGAGGGCAAAAAAATCCCCACCGCCCGGGGTTGGTTTGTACCTGGTCGGTGGGAATATATATTGCTTAATGATCTGTATCAACATCAGCAAGCATTACCCGGCATCTTTTTTTATAAAATGCAATCCCATATTTTAAAATATGTTCAACGCCTTCATCGAGAAGTTCTTCTTCGTACCGCCGCAGATTTATCTGCCGTAACGCTTCTCGGCAGGATTCATCCAGTTTTCCATCTTCCGCATATTTCAGTTCCAGAATAATGCCGGTTTCTCCATCATCCGTTTCTACCAGAATGTCACTGTAACCATCACCGAACTCTTTGTTAGAAGAAACGCTCCATGTATCCGCAAATCCCAGGATGCCAATCAGAATACCATGATAAAAATTCTCCTTCATCTGCCTTTTTACAAAGGTGTCACGAATACTGATGGTCTTTCTCAAATATTCTCCCAGCAGACGTTCCACACTCTTTGCGTCCCCGTTTCTCAGGGCCTGGCAAAAATTCCTCAGGGCTTCTCCGTTTTTGGGAACACTTTCTTTGAACAACTCCATGATCTGTGAAGTGAAGATTTTTCTGATCTCAACATTCGGGATCACCAACCGGAAGTTATCTCCGTCTGGCTTTCCCCTCTGGGTAAGATATCCCGTTGTGAACAGGACACTCCACAAATTATCAATGGAATCATACATATCTTTATATGTCAGTTCCTGATGGATTTCCTTCGTGATCGCCTCTCCTGCCACAAGATTTTCGATTTCCCGTCTGGTGGCTGCATGATCTGACTCCCGGATAAATCTTCGAACCGCCTCGTTACTGCTGGTGTTCAGCCAGTAATTCCTCGGCTGTGCATCCGGATCTGCTTTCAGAGTGTCACAGTAATTGATCACATCCCACGGGCAGTACACTCCGACATTTCCAAACTGATAACCATCATACCATTCTTTTACCTCATCATACCTGTCAGAAAAGCCGTAATAATCCAGCATATCCTTTACTTCCTGATCTGTGAAACCAAAGTATTCATCAAACTGTACGTCTGCCACAGACAGAACTTTAATATTGTTCAATCCTGTAAAAATACTTTCTTTTGAAATGCGCATACACCCGGTCAGTACCGCAAATTTCAGACTGTCATTTGTTTTCAGGGCATACTCAAACATATTTCGGATGAATATGACCATCTGATCATAATAGCCTCGCTCAAAAGCTTTTGCCAATGGCACATCGTACTCATCGATCAGCAGAATCACTTTGCATCCATGATGTTTTTCAAGAAGCTCAGACATAATTTTCAGGCTGCTGCATAAAAGATCCTCTCCCATATCTGCCTGCAGCAGAGAAGCAAACACTTTCTTTTCATAAGCGGTCAGACGTTCGCTTTCCAGAAGGTACTGAAAACGCCTCGCTTCACTCTGAATCACCTGCACCGCCATTGCACATGCCTTCTCGTAAGATTCCCCATTTATTCCTTTCAACGAAATTGACACTACCGGAAACTTTCCCATGTACTTCTCACAAATTTCCGTTTCCCCTGAGATTGCAAGTTTTTTAAATATTTCCTTATCTCCACCCGGTTCAAAGAAATATTTCAGCATACTCATATTCAAAGATTTTCCAAATCTGCGCGGGCGCGTAAAAAGATTTACTTTTGACCACTGCATCAGTAAATCCCTGATCAGATTCGTCTTATCCACATAATAAAACTCCTCTTTCTGCAGCTCTTCAAAATTTTCAATTCCTATAGGCAGCTTCTTTTTTTTCATTGTCATATGATCACGCTCCTGTTTGTCCTGTATCTTTCAGGATCACTGCTTTTACGTCCAGTCGCTCTCTGCTTCTGCCAGCTTCTCCTTCAATGTTTTCTCAAGAGCCACAAATGCCGGAATGAAGCTGTCACGGATGAGAAGGATCATCTCATCTACTTCCTGCTCATTATATATATGGACAGATGTGTTACGCTTTTTCAGCATGAGCAGCCACACTGCTGAATCGTTTACGAAGCCCAGCTTATAGCCAAGCTGCAGGATTTCTCTCGGTGAACCGGTGTCTGCTTCTTCTGCCCCGTGGAGCCGCAGGATCTCCTGAAGTGCTTTCCAGGTAAGCTCGAAAGTCAAGTTGAACTGTCCGATCACGCCGGTTCTGTAAATATCGTTGTTATCCGCAAGTTTGAAATCTGCATTTCTTAATATAGTAAGACAATTAGAAAAATTATCAAGCTTTTTCATAGATCACAACTCCATCCTTTTTAATTTCTTTTTTGAGTTCTTCAGAAATTGAATCATCTGCATTAATTACATCAAACATCAGAAGTGAATGGATATTTTCTTTGATATCCCAGTAAAAGGAATCAAAATCTCCTCCATATACAGCAATATCTACATCACTTCTTTCTGTATTGTTTCCTCTTGCACGGGACCCAAAGAGGATGATCTTTCTGACAGAATGTTTTGTGGCAAATGAAAATAGTTCTCTTATAACTCTTTCCGGAAGATCATATCGCATTTTTAACGCCTCCCATTTTCATATAACCCTATCATATCCTATCTGCCAGTTATCCGCAATCCTCTTCGCGTCTTTTATATCCTCGGCTTCACGCCCTTCGTATCTCTCTTGGCCAGCTTCACTTTATTCAGTACATACGGCTTATCATGATACTCAATGGCATATTCCTGGCGGCTTTCCAGGAGATAGGCGTGGTGGATACGGTCTTCGCCGGTAAGCTTCATGCCTCGGACACCCAGAGCGTTTTTCTTGGTGACGGAGATCTCGGTTTTCAGGATACGGAGGAAGTAACCTTTCTCAGACTGGAACACAACCTGATCCATCTCGTCGGCTGCTCCTACGAATACAAGGCGGTCATCCTCTGCAAGCTTGGTGGAAACAATGGTACGCTTGGAAGCACGGAACTCTTCTCCTTTTACCAGCTTGCACATGCCATTCTCTGTAACAAAGAGTACTGTGGAGGCTGCTACCTGACTCAGCGGTGCCACATAGAGGATCTGCTCGGAAGTACTGTCATAATTACCCAGATTATCTGCCGGAACACCTTTATCACGGAAACGCACCAGCGGAATATCCTCTGCCTTCACTGTGTGGAGCTTGCCGGTATCTGTAAAGATACAGATCTTGTCCGTATTCATGCAGGTAAAGACATAACGGCTCTCTGCATGAGCAGCTTCTTTATTACGCTCGTAGGCATTCTTGTCAATGAGACGCATATATCCGAAACGATCCATCAGGAAGCAGACTTCGGTCTCTTCCATCTTCTTCTCCTCATAAACAGCTTCCTCTGCATTTTCAATGGAAGTCTTACGCTTACTGCCGTATTCCTTCTTGATCTGATCCAGTTCACCCATGATCACTGCTGCCATGGAGTCATAATTATTCAGGATATCCTCATAAGCAGCAATGTTCTTCATGGTTTCCTCATGCTCCCTCATCAGAGCATCGATCTCCAGTCCGATCAGCTTGTAAAGACGCATGTCCAGGATAGCTGTGGCCTGTTTCTCTGTGAATTTCAGGGATCTTGCCGCTTTTTCGGATGTCTTGGTCTTGAATTTAATCCCTTCTGTGATACCGTCGGTCAGACATTTCTTTACCTGGTCGCGACTCTTGCTGCCACGGAGGATCTCGATGATCAGGTCAATGACATCACAGGCTTTGATAAGGCCTTCCTGGACCTCCCTTTTCTCCTGTTCCTTGGCAAGAAGGGTTGTATATTTTCTGGAATTTACTTCAAATACAAAGTCCACATGGTGAGCAATGATCTGCTTCAGTCCCAGTGTCTCCGGTCTTCCGTCTGCAACTGCCAGCATATTGACACCAAAGGTATCCTCCAGTCGGGTCTTCTTATAGAGCATGTTGGTAAGGTTCTCAACATCTGCGTCGCGCTTCAGTTCCAGAACGATACGGATTCCTTCTTTGGAGGACTGATTGGAAATATCCACGATATCTGTGGTCTTCTTGGTTTCTACCAGAGTTGCGATATCGTTTAAGAATTTTCCGATGTTGGCACCGATCATGGTATATGGGATCTCTGTGATCACCAGCTGCTGACGGCCGCCTTTTAATTTCTCCACTTCCACACGTCCACGGATACGGAGCTTGCCGGTTCCGGACTCGTAGATCTTTACAAGATCGTCCTTGTTTACCACGATGCCGCCGGTAGGAAAATCCGGTCCCTTGAGATAGCGCATCAGTCCTCTGGTGCTGATGTCGTTGTTCTTCATATATGCCTTCACCGCATCTACCACTTCACCCAGGTTGTGCGGCGGGATGCTGGTTGCCATACCAACGGCGATTCCGTCGGCTCCGTTTACAAGAAGGTTGGGAATACGCACCGGAAGTACTACCGGCTCCTTCTCTGTTTCATCAAAGTTCGGCATAAAGTCCACAACGTTCTTATCAAGATCTTCCAGAAAAACCTCCTGGGTCAGTTTCTCCAGGCGGGCCTCTGTGTATCGCATGGCTGCAGCTCCGTCGCCTTCAATAGAACCAAAATTTCCATGTCCGTCCACCAGTGTACGACCCTTTTTAAATTCCTGCGCCATGACTACAAGCGCATCATAAATGGAGCTATCACCGTGGGGATGATATTTACCCATGGTATCTCCTACAATACGGGCACATTTACGGTACGGGCGGTCGTAGCGGATGCCCAGCTCATACATATCGTAAAGGGTACGGCGCTGTACCGGCTTCAGTCCGTCACGTACATCCGGCAGCGCTCTGGAAATGATAACGCTCATGGCGTAATCGATATATGATTTCTGCATGATCTCCGCATAGTCAGTGCGGATGATATTGTCCTGTTTCGTATTCATTGTTCAATTCTCCCAATCTAATTCCGGGTTACAATTCTCGGTTTTTCTGTGACCTTCGCTCACAAAAACCACCTCGCAGAATATTCCCTATGAACAGTAACAAATCCTGCTCATTATCTATCAGATATCCAGTTCCGCATCTGTCGCGTGCTCATAAATGAATGCCTTACGCGGCGGAACATCGCTTCCCATCAGGATCTCTGTCACATCGGAGGCCATGCGGGCATCTTCGATCTCCACACGCTTCATCATTCTTGTCTCAGGGTTCAGGGTAGTCTCCCAGAGCTGCTGGGCGTCCATCTCACCGAGACCTTTGTATCTCTGGAGTGTGAAGCTTCCTGGTTTATGACTCTTACGGTATTTCTCAAGGGCCTTATCATCGTAGAGATATTCCTCCTGTCCCTTCTTCGGCATTACCTTATAAAGAGGTGGCATGGCAATATACACATGTCCCTCATAGATAAGCTCCGGCATAAAACGGTAAAACAAAGTCAGAAGCAGAGTAGAGATATGAGCACCATCCACATCCGCATCGGCCATGATCACGATCTTGTCATAGCGAAGCTTCGTGATATCAAAATCATTTCCGTAGCCCTCGGAAAAACCGCAGCCAAAGGCATTGATCATAGTCTTGATCTCTGCGTTGGCCAGCACCTTGTCGATGGTAGCCTTCTCTACGTTGAGGATCTTACCGCGGATTGGAAGGATTGCCTGATAGTTACGGTCTCTGGCTGTCTTGGCCGAACCGCCGGCGGAATCTCCCTCTACGATAAAGATCTCACACTGTGACGGATCCTTCTTCTCACAGTTGGCCAGCTTGCCGTTGGAATCAAAAGAATATTTCTGTTTGGTAAGAAGGTTTGTTTTGGCACGCTCCTCGGTCTTACGGATCTTGGCCGCTTTTTCCGCACAGGAAAGGACGGTCTTCAGTATTTCCAGATTTCGGTCAAAAAACAGTACCAGCTGTTCTCCTGCCACCTTGCCGGTGGCTCTGGATGCGTCCTGGTTGTCCAGCTTGGTCTTGGTCTGTCCCTCAAATCGGGGTGCCGGATGCTTGATGGAGACTACAGCAGTCATTCCGTTTCGGATATCTGCACCTGTAAAATTGGGGTCTTTATCCTTCAGTACACCGATTTCACGTGCGTAGGTGTTCATTACCGTTGTAAAGGTAGTCTTAAATCCGGTCAGATGAGTTCCTCCCTCTGCATTGTAGATATTATTGCAGAATCCCAGAACATTCTCACGGAACTCATTGGTAAACTGAAAGGCAACTTCCACCTGGATCCCGTCTGCCTCTCCTTTAAAATAAACCGGATCATGGAGCGGCTGTGCATTCTTGTTAAGGTCACGGATAAAGCCTACGATTCCCTCCGGCTCATGATACTCGATATCCTCAGGAGTGTCCCCTCTTCGATCCTCAAAATGGATGGTAAGCTCCGGATTCAGATAGGCAGTCTCATGGAGACGGCTCTTTACATCCGCTGCTCCGAATCTTGTTTTCTCAAAAATCTCCGGATCCGGAAGGAAATTCACGCAAGTTCCAGTACCTCTGGTCTTCCCTAATTTGGGGAGAAGTCCTGCTTCCAGTTCAATGGTAGGGATTCCTCTCTCATAGTGGTCATGATGTATATAACCATCACGGCTGATCTTAATATCCAGATACGTAGATAATGCGTTCACTACGGAAGAACCTACACCATGAAGTCCGCCGCTTGTCTTATATGCGGAATTGTCAAACTTACCGCCTGCATGAAGAGTTGTAAAAACAAGACGCTCCGCAGATATTCCCTTGGCATGCATATCCACCGGGATCCCTCGTCCATTATCTTCTACTGTACAGGAACCGTCCTTCTCAAGAACTACATGGATACGGCTGCAATACCCTGCAAGGTGCTCATCCACCGCATTGTCTACGATCTCATATATTAGATGGTTCAGTCCCTTTCTGGATACGCTTCCGATATACATACCGGGGCGCTTTCGCACGGCCTCGAGGCCCTCCAGGACAGAGATACTGCCCGCATCATAAGTGTCTTTTTTTGCCATTCCACTGATTCCTTTCTTTTTATAATCGAACGTTTGTTTGTATTATACTCAAAATATATGTACTTGTAAAGTCCACATGATCATCTTTTCTCTGCAATTTTTCCAAAAGATACTCGTGGCAGTTCAAGGAACCGGTCTTCCGAAAAATCGCTTTCTTCAGCCGCCACAGCCTATCTATTCTATCAAAAGTATCTGTAAACTTCAAGCAATTTGTGTCTGTCAGAATGCAACAGGCGGAAAACCCTGCTTTTTATGGAAGCATGTTTTCCGCCTGTTTCTGATCATTTCAGGAAATTTTTTCCAGAAGCTTCTCCTCGCACAGGGGCCTGGAAAAATAATATCCCTGTATCATATCCACGCCCCATTTTTCCAGAAGCTTTACCTCCTTTTCGGTCTCAGCACCTTCTGCGATCACCTTATATCCCATATGCTGCAGGATCATGACAATGCTGCGATAAAAAGTAGCTGTCTGAGGATCGCTGCTGATCCCGGACAAAAGAGAACGGTCCATTTTTACCGCTGAAAACGGAATGCGAAGAACTGCGTTCAGATTTGCATAACCGGAACCGAAATCATCCAGACACATATGGATCCCCACTTCTGCAAAATCATCAATGGCTGTGCAGAAGCTTTCGCTGTATTCGGTTGCCACGTTTTCCGTGATCTCAAACTGAAAATATCCCGGATCTAATCCATACTCCTGTATGATCCCGATAAGCACATGGCTGTATCCGGGTTTCATCAGTTCGGAAGGAGAAAGATTGAATTTCACATTCCGGATCTTCTTCATGATATATTCATGTTCTTTTATAAAACGGCAGACCTTGTGAAGCTGAAGACATCCCACTGCAGAGATCATTCCCTGTTTTTCCGCGATCCCGATAAACACATCCGGCGGAATCATTCCCAGAGCAGGATGTTTCAGCCGACTCAGTGCCTCCAGAGTAATAAAATCCTTGTTTTTTATGGAATATACCGGTTGATAATATACCTCGAACAGATCCTCTTTCACCGCTTTCTGAAGAAAATGCTCCACTTCCTGCTCATAGCGGAAGCCCTCCAGGATCTTGCTGTCCGACTGGATCAGGACCGTATCCTGCCGGTTCTGTATCAGAGATATCATATATTCGATATAAGAAAGGATACTATCCTCTTTTTCCAGTTTTTCCGCATTCATGATCCCGCAGATCGCAGCATGGAACGACACCTTTTCGTTTTCGATAAAAAACGGCTTTTTCAGAAATTCTTCTATTCCGTCTCTGGCTTTTTCATAATCTGTCAGAGAGTCCAGCACTGCCAGAAAGCAATTGCCTGTGATACGAAAGATCTGCACCGAATCCGTGATCTCCCGGAACCCCTTCGCCGCCCGGATCAGCAGCTGATCTCCCACTCTGGTCCCGTAGATCCTGTTGATCTGCTTTATATTGCAGGCATCCACAGCAAGCAGATGAAAGCTTTCTTTTCGATAGAGCTTTTCTCCGATCCATTTGTCAAAATACTGTTTGTCAAATAAACCTGTCATACTGTCCGTATATTCACCCGGATTGTTCATGGTAAGATAGATCAGCCAAAGTCCTACAGAAAGTCCGAAACCGGTAAGCAGTATTCTTTCCGTGGCAATCTGAAGAAACAGGCAGGCTGCTTCGATAAACCAAAATCTCCATATGGTGCGCCGTGTTTCTTTTTCTGCTGTTTTTCCATAACGGAACATAAATGCAACGATCACCAGCATAAAAAAGAATACATATCCATAGATCAAAAAATGAAAACTTCCCCGGATAAATCTACCTTCCTGGTTAAAATAAAAAAGCCATCCCGTCCGTAAGTTTGCTGTAACTGCCAGCAGCATTGCAGCCGGCAGGACCACCCAGCAGGTTTTCAGCCATTTATATTTCTCCTTTTGTCTTCCGGTGACGATCCGAATGTAGCAGAAAAGCCCGTAAGTAAGTATGACATCACAGAAATAATAGAGAGTCAGGACCAGCGCTGAACCTCTGCAGCCTTCACTGCTGCCGCCTCCTGCGATTACCGCACTCAGCATATCCAACACCACGTAAACGCCGCTGAAAGCCAGAAAACATACAAAATTCCTGTTTTCCGCATTGTTCAGTCTTTTATGAGAAAAATAATGTATTGCGATCATCGTCACCAGAACAAGGGATGTAATCTGAAAACAGTTAATATACTCCATTTTTCAAATCCCCCTTCTTTTTGTTCTCATAAAGCTTCCTGTCTGCCTCATATTTCCATTCTCCCATGGATTTCAGAGAGCCATCCTTATTTCGCAGATGGCTGCCTCCCAGGGACAACGAAAAACGATGCCTGCATCCTCTCCCGATATTCCGGAGCTCTTCTCTCAGGCGTTCCGACCAGAATTCGTCCGGTACTTCCGGATCATAGACCAGAACCGCAAATTCATCCCCGCCGATGCGGTAGCAGGTTCCTTTTTCCCGGAAAACGTTCTCCACACATCTGGCAGAGCTCACCACCATCTCGTCTCCTGCAGCCCGTCCGTACTCTTCGTTGATCACGCGAAGCTGATCGATATCGATATACATAAGAAGGATATCCCGGTATCTGCCCATATCTGCGGAAATACTTTCCAATTTTTTCTCAAAATTAACTCTCGTCTCAAGTCCTGTCAGCCCATCCTCTCTGGACAGTCGTTCGTAAGCCTGGGATTCCAGACGGTAACGAACGTTATCTGTCATCAGCATGACTGCGTCTGCAATGACAAGCACAAGAAACACAAGATTTCCCAGTTCAAAAATAGATCCATAGTAGGAAATCTCGAACAGCCAGTACAGGATCAGTGCTATGATACCGCTTGCTCCCACGACGATATATGCAATGAGAAGCAGACGTATCTCACGCTGTTTATGCTTCCGGTACTCCCGGATCAGAAGTACCGCTGATATCAGGACCCACACAACCAGCAGAATATGCGTTACAAACAGCATATCCTTAAATTCAAAGGCTCCCAGGATCACCAGGACTCCCTGTAAAACAGCATTCAGATAAAATGTAAAGATTCCAAGATCCAGGATCCTGTATTTTTTCATGTTTCCGATGTTCTGCAAAAAACGCAGCATCGGAATTGCCAGCAGCATGAACATATAAAAAGAAATAAGACATAATGCTTCGGGGCATCTGCTGTAGCTCTGTGCCAGTGATGAGTCCGTCACCAGCCAGATACTGCACATCATAAGGAACAGTGCCACATCCCGGAACCGACTGTCCGGCATCTGCCTTATCCTCATATAGATGCAGATACACAGAGCGATCATACTTAATACGATCATGATCGCTGCCGCCCCTAAAGGAATGGCTGCTTTTCTGATCTGATACCAGGCTATTGCCCTTCCGGTTCCTATGCATACCGGTTCTATAACATATTTTCCTCTCTGAGGCGCAGAATAGCTAAACGTCAGGACTTTTCCCTCTGTGTCATTACCCAGAGCGGCAATGCACTGCACCTTGGAACGCATCTGCACATTTTTGGAAAACATGGCCTCCTTATATTCATACAGGATCTTTCCATTCAGGCGTATCACCAGATCATACTGGGCTCCTGTAGAAACCACGGTCATTCCTCTGCTTTCCGCTCCCAGACTTTCATTGTACAGGATCAGCTTTTCGCCTGTTTTTGCCGGAATTTCCGCAGGCAGGGTGATCTCCTGTTTTTTTCCGTCTTTTATGTAGTACCAACCTTTGTTAAGAAACTGTACACTGTCCTGATGCTGGATCAGCCCCCCTGTGTGGGTCGCTGCAAAGATCGCGCCAAAAACCAGCAGCACCACACCAAAAAGAACGGCTTCTACCTTCCATATCAAATTTTTCTTTTTTCTGTCATCCATACTCTTCCTCTTTATATTTTTTATTCCATTCCGTTTTGTACCTATCATATCATCAATAGATTTTTCCGTCAAAAAAAATGTCAAAAACAGAATGAAATTTTTTTTCAAAAAAACAAAAAAAGTGCTTGCATTTTGCAAGAAAGTATTATATACTAACGAAGTCGGTTGCGGAAAACAACAGAAAGCTAACGCAAACGACACAAATGAATATGGCCAGTTGGTCAAGGGGTTAAGACGCCGCCCTCTCACGGCGGAAACAC
>OHAU01000408.1_pt1 | contig 61524 bp, 63 predicted proteins | sample 1577181 | NCBI WGS metagenome assembly OHAU01 (sample SAMEA3541472, study PRJEB24748) | human gut metagenome | biome: human gut; feature: human-associated habitat; material: faeces | place: China | collected 2012 | reverse complement strand
TGTGACCCCCTGCTTGTAAGGCAGATGCTCTCCCAGCTGAGCTATACTCCCACATCTGGAGCGGGTGAAGGGGATCGAACCCTCACAGCTGGCTTGGAAGGCCAGAACTCTACCATTGAGCTACACCCGCATATTTAATTATGACTCATAGGGGATTCGAACCCCTGTAGCCGCCGTGAGAGGGCGGAGTCTTAACCACTTGACCAATGAGCCATGTTATTATTTTACTGACCAGCCATTGGACAAGTATTATAATACCAAATGCCAATATGAAAGTCAATAGATTTTTCGATATTTTTTAATTATTTTTCTCAACATAGTGAATTGTAGTTTTATAATACTTGTAGCAAATATATATCCGTACACCACATAGACCATATCAGACCTAAATTGTATAGTATTTACTAGCTTCACAAGAATCTAAAAACAACCAAGCATCGATTACATAGAGTATTATATCATAATCTGAGCTATTTTTCTAACTCTTTTTTAAAATAAATTTAACTTTATCTTAAATTCTCAAAAAAGACTTTTATTCAGTCATTCTTTGTTTTATAATTTGATTTGAATGACTTAAGAGTTAGATTAAAAATAGGCTTTGTAAATCAATACATATAGTACAATATGCTAAGTAACATAGTCAAAAATATGTAAGGAGGATCAAATGAAGAAAGTATTAATAATGACAGCCTCTACTGGCGGTGGCCATAATAGGGCTGCCAAGGCAATAATAGAAGATATAGAAGCACTTAGATATAAGGATCAAAAAATCGAGTGTAAAATAATAGATAGCTTTAAGCTTGTAAATCAAACAATGGACAAGATAATATCTGACGGATATGAAATATCAGCCAAGTATACACCTACAGCTTATGGAAAGATCTATAACATATCCGATAAAAAGTTCTTTTCCTATAATGAGTTCAAAAACAATCCCCTGTCTTTTATAATGGCAAAGAGATTCAAAAAACTCCTTATAGAAGAACAGCCAGACCTTATAATAGGTACTCACGCATTCCCTCTTGTGGCCCTGAGTAAGCTAAAAAAGGACTACGATGAGTTTCCACCTTTGGTATCAGTCTTGACGGACTATACAGCCCACTCAGCCTACTTACAGGACGAGATAGATTATTATATATGTGGAGACGAGTTTGTAAAAGAACTTCTTATTGAAGATGGTATAGAAGAAGAAAAAATCAAACCTTTTGGGATCCCTGTAGAAAAGGCCTTTATGGAATCTCGTGACAGGGATATAATAATGAACGAACTAGGGCTTGATCCAGACAAAAAGACAGTCCTTTTGATGGGTGGTAGCTTTGGAGCCGGAAATATAAAGAATACCCTTGATGAACTGGTCGGTATTGAACGTGACTTTCAGATACTTGTAATAGCAGGTAGAAACAAGTCTCTTAAGAGGTCTCTAGATGAAAGGATCAAATCCTACAATACGGATATAAACATCAAGGTGATAGGATTTACCAACATAATGAATGATATACTTACCATAGTAGATATACTTATCACAAAACCAGGCGGACTTACTACAACGGAAGCCCTCCTCAAGGAAGTTCCTATGGTAATCCCTTACTTTATACCTGGTCAAGAAGGAGAAAACCTAGACTTTTTAACAAACTGTGGTGTAGCTATCAGGACTACCAAGAAATTTTCGATTAAATCAGTCGTAAAGGTCCTAATAGACAACCCTGAAAGACTAGAAAGGATGAAGGATAATATCAGGTGTATAAGAAAGAACTACTCTTCTTACAATATAGCCCTTCTATCTCTTGATATATTTGAAAATACCAGCGTAGACTACGATAACTTTTTGAATAGGAATAGACTCTTAGAGTTATTTGACCTTTAAAAGCAAAAAAGCCCATTTGACACTGGATCATCTGGGCTTATTTTATGCTTATTTTCCTGGCTCATAATAGTCTTCCTCATAGTCAAACTGGAAATGTCTGGCATTATTTCTAAAACTACCAGAATCATTTACCCTCTTGTACCTTGAGGTCTTCTTTGATGGGCCTGTCTTTTTCTTGTTATGTCTTTTCTTCAATAGTAGGTCCATGGCCTTATTTTCATCAAAATCCATGTCATTCACTCCTATCTATATTTCCCTTCTACCTTCAAGTGCCTTGGAAATAGTTACATCATCTGCGTATTCTAGGTCTCCACCTACAGGTAGACCATGGGCTATCCTTGTCACCTTGACACCCATTGGCTTGACTAGTCTAGATATATACATGGCTGTTGCTTCTCCTTCTATTGTAGGATTGGTAGCCATTATAAGTTCCTTGACCTGGCCATCACCCAATCTAGAGATAAGTTCCTTGATATTTAACATCTCGGGTCCAACCCCATCAAGCGGTGATATAACGCCATTTAAAACATGGTACTTGCCATTATAGTCCTTTGTCCTCTCCATAGCTGCTACATCCCTAGGGTCTTCAACAACACATATAGTGCTTGCATCCCTGTGACTATTAGAGCATATTGGACATACATCAGAATCTGATATATTGCAGCATACACTACAGTATTTTATCTCCTGCTTGACATCTACCAAGGCCTTTGCAAGCCCCTTGACATCATTCTCATTCATATTTATAACGTGAAATGCAAGTCTCTGGGCTGTTTTTCTTCCTACTCCGGGCAGTTTAGAAAATTCATTTATAAGTCTATCTATCGGTTCGCTGTAATTTTCCATAATCTACTACCACTAGAATGGTAAATTCATACCCCCAGTTAGCTTGCTCATCTGAGACTTCTGCATTTCTTCTATATCCCTAAGGACCTGGTTTACAGCACTCATAACTAGGTCTTCAAGCATCTCTATATCATCAGGGTCAACTACTTCTGGCTTGATTGTTATAGATGTAAGTTCTCTTTTACCAGTCATCTTTACCACAACTGCTCCACCACCTACTGATGCCTCTACTTCTTTAGCCTCTAGTTCTTCTTGCTGTCTTTGCATATCTTCCTGCATCTTCTGAGCCTGCTTTAACAGGTTGTTCATGTTCATTCCACCTGGCATTCCTCCGCCAAATCCACCTCTTTTAGCCATATTACTTCCTCCTATTTAAGTTTATTTTCTTGTTTTTCAATTTTATTTTAATATTTGTCAACCTATATGAGATGACAAATAACATTTATAATTTTACCTATATTCAGGTCAAATATCAATTATTTTTCTATCTTTAATTTATCTCCAAGACTGCTCAATATACCAATCGCTGGATCTTGTCCAAGTTCCTGCTTAGGTTCTGGATCAGAAAACTCCATCTTGTCCATATCATCCTTGACTATAAACCTTACATCTATGTCCATCTTGTATATTTCACTGATTACATTTTTTATATATTTGCTAGTTTCTTCCTGTTTCAATCTTTCTATGGCAAAGGAAAATCCATCACTCAAGACAACATACAGGATATGGTTCTTGTACCTAAGTGCATGCTTGTCCTCCAAAAACGCCTTCAGTGGCATTTTCCTGTCCTTTACGAGTCTTTCAAGAAGCTTCTTCCAATTTTCTTCTATGTAAGCAAGACCTTCTTCGTCTATGTCCTCTAGATTTTGATCAGAACGGTCTTTTCTAGGATATGATAAATCAGTTTCTTGTCCGTAACTATCCTTGTTTGTTCTATCATGTCTTCCAACTCTATGGTCCATATGCCCCCTAGACTTATCAGACAAGATAGGTTCTGGGTCCTCTATACTTGTACCCGCTTGACCTACTACTGTTATCCTGCCATCCTCTACCATTCTCTCTATGACTTCTAACCTCTTTTTTATGGCCCTATAGGAGTCATCGGTTGCGGGACTTGCTAGTTTCATTATATATATTTCTAGAGTCATCCTCTGATTTGTAGACTGCTTTAACTTGTCTATAGCCTCTGACAATAGGTTTAATACCCTTATTATCTCTTCTGTATCTATGGACTTAGACTTTTCTAGCAACTTGTTCCTGTATTCTTCATTGAATTCTACAACAGAATCAGCTTCATTGAATATCTTCATCATCATCATCGACCTAAAAACACTGGTCAAATCTTCAACCAAGAGCCTGATATCCTTGCCCCACATAAAGTAGTCATCAACTAGCTTCATAGACCTTGCAACATCGGATTCTATAATAGATTCAGCAAGACTTATAAGTTGGCCTGGGTCCGCTGCACCAAGTAGGTCTAGGACCTCTTCCATGCTTATTGGCCCATTTGAAAATGACAGGCACTTGTCTAGAATACTCAGGGAGTCTCTAACAGAGCCCTGGCCATTTTTAGCCACCAATCTTAGGGCATCATCACTTATATCTACATTCTCTTTTTGGCAGATAAATTTCATCTTGTCTACTAGGGTGTCCAGTCCTATCCTCTTAAAGTCAAACCTCTGACACCTAGACAAAATAGTCGCTGGTATTTTGTTGGGTTCAGTTGTGGCTAGGATAAATATAACATATGATGGTGGCTCCTCAAGTGTCTTTAATAGGGCATTGAAGGCTCCTGAAGACAACATATGGACCTCATCTATTATATATACCTTGTACTTGGACTTGTTTGGAGTGTATTTTACTGTATCTCTTAGTTCTCTTATATCGTCAACGCTATTGTTGGATGCAGCATCTATTTCTATTACGTCTAAGTTAGACGCATCCATTATAGACACACAAGACTGGCATACATTACATGGCTTGTCCCCGTCATGAGTACAGTTTACAGCCCTAGCAAGTATCTTTGCTGTAGATGTCTTACCAGTTCCCCTAGTTCCACAGAATAGGTAGGCGTGGCTTAGATTATTCGTATTTATCTGGTTTATTAAAGTTTTTATTATATGGTCTTGACCTATTACATCATCAAATACCATGGGTCTGTACTCTCTATACAAAGCCTTGTGCATACCATTACCTCCATAAAAAAATAGCAACTCCTAGGAGTTGCCTCGGGTCAACCCCGATTATTACTTAAATGTACACCATCCGTCGACAAGTATCTCCAACCGTTACCTTGGCAGTTGGCTCCTTATAGGCGAACCCAAGTCACACAAAAGTGATCACTTATCGCTGCTTTCTTCCGAATCTGACGAGGTTCATGAGCTTTCATTGCTTGGGACCCATCTATCAACACTACTTAACAAGGTCAGCATTACAGATAGATTGCCTCGGGATGGAATTCAACCCCGCTAAAGCGGATTGCGGGTACAGGGCACCGCTAACTCCCCATCTAGTACAAAAGAATTATAACACAAGCAGGGTAAATATTCAAGGAAAATCACTTTCACTAAAATACCCTCCTTATTATTAGCAATTGATACTATAGTATTTCATTGATAATTATTGATCGTTTCCAAGGAAAATATCTAGTATCTGTCTTTTTATAGTGACGAATTCTTCAGAGTAAGAAAGTTTTTCTTAAAATACAAGACACCTTGTCTTTCTTCCATAATGATATATCCCTTTTCAACCAAGTGGTATACATGGGCCATAGTCTCACCAGATGCAAAAAACTTCTGGGCTGGTGGAAAATCATCCCACCCATCTGCCTTTATCCTCCACGATATCCTTGGGGCAAGGTCTCTGATAGTATACTCAATACCACTTTCCATAGCATCTAGAATCTCCTGCATCCTAAGCATGTGGTGGTAAATAATAGTGTCAATCCTAGACCTGTATTCTTTAATCAGTTCCCTATGAGTAGAAAATACATATTCTATATCCATCTTTTTAAGGTCTAATAGGGTATTGATATAGACTCCTAGCATATCCCCCTTATCAAATCCCCAAAATGTTATATTAGGAGTTATAGTCTCAAGTATGGTATCTCCACAAAATAGGATCTTGTGATTTTTCTCATATAGACCCATATGTCCTGGTGTATGACCCTTGATAGATATAGCCTCAAACTCATAGTCTCCAGTCTTTATAGTAGCTCCTTCTTCTAAAAAGATAAAATCTGCCTTATCATTGGGCTGGTATAGGTAGCCAGGATGGTCATCTAGAACTACTTCCCCTTTTTTGACTGCATAGTATTCAAATAATTTTTCTACAAATTTCCAATAGCTACCTTCAATAGAATCTACAACTAGATCACCATCGACTTTTCCTATATATACTGGACATCCTTCTTTTGAAAATTCATAAGAAAGGCCAGTATGGTCTGCGTGCATATGGGTCAAAAACAATTCAGTATCTTTTATATCTAGATCTAGCTCTTTTAGGCCCTCCTTCATAGAAAGCAAGGTCTCTTCCATATTGTAACCAGTATCGAGCACAAGATTCTTGTCCTTGTCCTTTATTACGTATACATTTATAGCCTTTAGTGGGCTCTTAGGTAGCTTAGCCTCAAACATATATATATTATCAAAAACCTCTTTTACCATATAAGTATTCTCCTTAAAGTATCATATTTTCAATAAACTATATACTCTTCTTAGATTTTCTATTTGCAAGCTTGGAGTGTATCATATCCGTATAGGGAACATATATAGACAACAGGGCAAATACAGCTAGTAGTCCCTGATACCAACAGAAATACACAACATCAAATGGGCTATTAAGACCCTTTATGCTGGCACAAGCGAATAAGACCTGGGCTCCATAAGGGATCAGCCCCTGGAATACACAAGAGAATATATCCAACAAGGAAGCTGCCCTCTTAGGTTCTATTTTGTACTCCTCACTTATCTCCTTGGCTATAGGTCCATTGATAAGTATGGCAACGGTATTGTTGGCAGTTGCCATATCAGTTATAGATACCATGGCACTTATACCAAGTTCAGCAGTCTTCTTGCCCTTGATTACTTTTTTAATCTTGTTTAGGATCCAGTTGATGCCACCTTCTTTTTCTACCATGTAGGCAAGTCCACCCATCAACATTGATAGTAAGAATATATCAAGCATCCCCTTAAATCCTTCAAATATCTGCTGGCTAAACACAAGTGCAGTAAATGCTCCACCAGCTATTCCTATAATACCTGAAAGTACTATACCACCTGTCAAAACAACAAAAACATTCATACCACATAGGGCTGCTATAAGTACAAACATATATGGTACAACCTTTATTAACTCATAGTCATATGCCTTCACTGGAGGTATCACATCAGGTCTACCAAACACCAATAAAAGACCTATAGTCACAATGGCTGCCGGAAGAGCTATCAAGAAGTTGGCCTTAAACTTGTCTTTCATTTCAACTCCCTGAGTTCTTGTTGCTGCTATAGTCGTATCTGATATGATTGATAGGTTGTCACCAAACATACCCCCACCTATAGTCGCACCTATAACCAAGGCTTCATTAAGTCCTGCTGCTTGAGCAAAACCTATAGCTATTGGAGCAACCGCAACAACAGTACCTACAGATGTACCTGTTGATATGGCTATAAAGGATGAAATTACGAATATACCTACACTGATATACTGGGCAGGTATGACAGACATACCTAGATTTACAACTGAATCTACTCCACCCATACTCTTAGACACAGTTGAAAAAGCTCCAGCAAGCAAGAATATAATACACATAATGATTATATTTTCATTACCACATCCCTTGATTAGACTATTGAACTTCTCATCAATAGTACCCTTAAAAATAATAAATGCTGCTATAATACCTACTACGGCTGCTACTGGTGACGGCAACTGGTAAAATGCCATCTCAACTCCTCTTGCATTTAAAACAATACCTGTTATAAGATATACACCTATAAATATCAAGAATGGAAGCAGGGCAATAGCACTGACTTTTTTGTTTTTCATTTATACCTCCAAATAATAGTTTTTATTGTTCAAACTTACTTTTTAAATAAGATTACTCGTAAAAATAATATTTTATTCTAGTAAAAAGGAACTATTAAGCAAAACTCAATACTTCCATTCATAATAAGACTATAAAGTTTAACTGGCGGAGAGAGAGGGATTCGAACCCTCGGTGCAGTTTCCCGCACACCCGCTTTCCAGGCGAGCCCCTTAAGCCAACTCGGACACCTCTCCACGACTATTATACTATATCATAAACAAGTATTTTTATCAATTACTTTATTTGCCTAAATATAGTTCTTTTCCCTTCCTAATCAAGTTTCTTGACCATCCTTCTCTCCTTGAAAAAATCAACCAAAATCCTAGAACAATCCTCTTCCAAGATCCCTATCTCAAAACTTATCTTTGAATCTGTATAAAACTCTTTTTTAAAGTCATTATGCTTTGTAACTATATGGTTTTTGTGGTGGCCTGCCCCTATATACAAGCCTCTAATCCTAGAATTTGCTATGGCTCCCGCACACATAAAACAAGGCTCCATCGTAACATACATCTGGCAGTCATAGAGCCTCCACCTAGCTAGGCTTTTGACAGCGTCATTTATAGCCATAATCTCTGCATGGGCTAGTGGGTTGTTTTGTAGCTCTACTTGGTTAAATCCTCTTCCTACTATCCTTCCTTGGTATACAATTACAGCACCTATTGGAGTCTCCTTGAGGGCATAGGCCTTGCGAGCCTCTACTAGAGCTTGTTCCATAAAATATTCTTTTTCCATATATACAAAAGTCTCCTAACTATAATTATTTATCAAATCTATCCTACAAATCCATAAAATATATAATCTACATAGTCTATCAAATATAATCTAACATATATATCATACAAATGGTAGCTACAAAACAAAATATATCACATATATATGATAAACTATATACCACAAACAAATAATATATTTAATTTTATATACCTTACTATAAAATAGGTGCTAGGTTAATAAACATTGTAAATTTATAACTAGCACCTGATTTTTACTATATTTTATTTTTCATAATATTAGACATCATAACCACCCCACTAGCCCCTGAATCTATACACTCTCGGGCATTAGTATGGTTTATACCTCCTAGGGCATATACTGGTATATCTATGTTTTTGACTACATAATTTAACTCATCCAAGCCCCTGGGTTCAAGCCCCTTTTTGCAGTCTGTTATAAATATATGAGAAAAAGTTATATAACTAGCTCCCAGTTCTCTAGCCTCCCTAGCTTCCTCAAGGGAGTGACAGGATACCCCAATACTGTCAAACTTATCCACAAGTTTTTTATTGTTTTTCAAAATATGAAGGGGTAGGTGAATATTTTTTATCCCCTTTTCCACAGACTCTTCCATAAAATAATGGCTGTATAGGCCTATTCTTGGTAGATTGTTGACTACAAGCCTCTTATCCCTGTTAAATCTATCCACCAAATCATAGATATTTTGATATAGTTTTATATAGTCTGATTGGTCCATATCCTTTTCTCTTAATATTATAGAGTCTAGTATATATCCTTCTAAATACTTGCAATCCATATAATCATCTATTACCCTTCCAAGCCTATAAACAATGTCTTGTCCCTCACACAATTTCCTGTTGGTGATTACCTTCAGTCTAATCGGTCTATTTCTATCATATATAATGTCATTTGGGCTATTTTCCATACTACTACTTCCTTGAAGACTTGGTAGACTTAGATTCATCATAGGCCAGGTTGATATACTCACTCATTACCGGCTGAAGCCCTGCTTTTTTAATGGCTTCAAATACTTCTTCAACATTTCTTCCATCAGATATTTCAAACTGTTCATCACCCTTGGCATCATCTACTTCTTCAGAGTGACTACCTATACCTGTGCTTACACCTGCAGATATCTTAGTGGCTGCTATCTTGATTATATTGTCCCTAAACCTAGCACCCTCCCTAGTAGATACTGTTATGTTGGCAAAAGGTAAAAATAGCCTGTATGCACATATAATTTGGAGTAGCTGAGTTTCGTGTACGTCCTTTGGATTTATCTTGTCATTGTTGATGATAGGTCTAAGTCTAGGACAAGATATTGATATCTCTGCATGAGGGTACTTTTTCTGAAGTAAATGGGCATGGTAACCTGTAGCAAAGGCATCCTTTCTAAAGTCATCAAGTCCAAGAAGGGCTGCAAAACCAACTCCCCTCATGCCACCCATAAGGGCTCTTTCTTGGGCATTTAACCTATATGGGAATATCCTCTTATGACCCGCAAGATGAAGTGTCTCATACTTGTCTGAGTTGTATGTTTCCTGGAATACTGTAACATAGTCTGCACCACAAGAATTTAGGTAGGCGTATTCATCACTGTTCATTGGATATACCTCTATACCAACTAGGTTAAAATACTTGCTAGCCAACTTACAAGCCTCTCCTATATATTTTACATCTGAACGCTTTCTAGACTCACCTGTTAGAATCAATATATCCTCTAGTCCAGATTCTGCTATTGCCTTTAGTTCTTTCTCTATCTGGTCTATATCCAGCCTAGACCTTTTTATCTTGTTGTGTGAATTGAACCCACAGTAGATACAGTAGTTCTCACAGTAGTTTGCTATATACAGGGGTGTGAACATATATATCGAGTTACCAAAATGTCTCCTAGTAAAATCCTGGGCCTTCCTAGCTATTGCTTCCAAATGGTTTTGGGCAGCGGGTGAAAGTAGACATTCAAAGTCCCTAGCATCTAGTATATCTTTTTCAAGAACTGCCTCTACATCAGCATCTGTAAATTTACTAAAATCACAGGCATTCATTGAAGATATTACCCTGTCCATCACATCAGACTCTATTATCTCCATGTCTGGCATATACTTCATATGGTCTATTCTATTTTCCTTAGCTATAGTCATAACTTACCTCCTAGTCTTCCAAAAATCCTGTTAGTGGTGATGATGCAACCCCACCCTTTTCTATAACCCTGCCAATCTTTGCAAGATAAGCACGTCTACCTGCCTCAATAGCATACTTAAATGCCTCTGCCATCATAGGTATATCTCCTGCAGTAGCTATAGCAGTATTGGCCATTATAGCAGCGGCTCCCATCTCCATAGCTTCACAAGCCTGAGATGGTCTACCAATACCAGCATCAACTATTACAGGTAGGTCTATTTCATCTATCAATATCTTTATAAACTCCTTAGTAGCAAGTCCCCTATTTGAACCAATTGGAGAACCAAGAGGCATTATACAGGCAGCCCCTGCATTTTTTAGGTCTCTTGCAACATTAAGGTCTGGATACATATAAGGCATTACAATAAATCCCTCTTTGGCCAGAATTTCTGTAGCCTTTATAGTCTCTGCATTGTCTGGAAGTAAGTACTTGGAATCCCTTATTACTTCTACCTTTACAAAGTCTCCACATCCACATTCACGAGATAACCTAGCTATTCTTACAGCCTCTTCAGCATTTCTAGCTCCTGAAGTATTAGGAAGAAGTGTAACTCCTTCAGGTATATAATCTAGTATATTCTCTACCTGACCACCTACAGCACGCCTAAGGGCTAGTGTGATAATCTCAGCACCTGCATACTTTACAGCACTATTTATTAGGTCTACTGAATATTTGCCAGAACCTAGTATAAATCTTGAATTAAATTCCCTACCACCAATTATTAACTTATCATCCATCTTGCTACCTCCTGTTTATTATAAATATCTTTTATGATTAAAATTACTTTTTATTATTTATATTTGTTACATTCATTAATTATATTCCTTGCTTCCTGCATTTTCTATCAGTACATTTTGTATAGTATAATAATATAGTATATTATTCAATCCCCATTATTATCCTAAGTATGATATTGGCCTGGTGACCTGCACATATATTTACCCTCGGAGCCATCATACCATCAACCTCTTCAAAATCTGATACATCATCTCCGCAGATATACAGGTTTTTAAATCTCTTGACCGTCTTTATAGAATTGGCATCTCCAATACCTGCCATTCCAGAACTTGCAACTACAAACTTGTCACTGTAATTTGAAAGTATCTCACCAACAACCATGGACTTAGTCATAGCATTGTCAAGGGCCTCGCATATGATTGACTCTTTATCGACTATTTCTAGTATATTGTCCCTATCTATTTTTTTATCTATCACCTCAAGGACTATATCCCTATTAATAGACCTGATAACATCTACTATAGCCTCTGTCTTTTTCATTCCTATGTGGGTGAGATTATAGTACTGCCTGTTGAGATTGGACTCTTCAACCCTGTCAAAATCAACCAAAATAAGCCTTCCAATTCCAGACCTTGCAAGGGATACAGCTATATTAGAACCTAGCCCACCAAGACCTAGTATGCATACACTTGACTCGCCCAACTTGTTTGTAGGGTCTGATACATTCCTCTTGAAAATTTCCTTATGGTATCGTGACAACTTAACCACCTCCTACAAAGCATACAATTTCTATCTTATCGTACTCATTTATAATGTAGTCACCATATGTTCCCCTCTTGACTATATCACCATTGACTTCCACTGCCAACCTATCAGCATCAAAGCCATTAGATACTATGTAGTCAAGTAGGCTAGTATTTTTAATATCTACTTGCTGTCCATTTATAGTAGCCATTTCTATCCTCCTTTTTCTTCACATATATTATTTTGTGTAGTTTTTTCTAGTTTTTAGCGAAAAAAAACGCACGAAGGAAGCCTACACCCGCGGTGGTGTACCCCTTCGTGCGATAATCATCAACACTCTAACCATATTGTACTATATATTTTATTAAAATTCAAGAGAAAATATATTTATAACGGAGCAACTAAGTTACAAAACTATGATGCTTCATTCTATGAATGGGCAGCAGATAACAATAATGAGGTTGAAAAATAAAATATATAGATTGGTCTTATAATATCATTTAATAAATCCCTCAAAAGAATGCTCTTCTGAGGGATCTGTTATTTTTATTACTTGCCTGTTCCCTGCATCAGGCCAGATATTAGGTGTTTCCTAAACAATACTGCAACCATTGCTGGAATAATTAGTGAAATAATACCACTAGCCGATATCATGCCATATCTTACATCATTTCTAGATATAAATTCAGATAAGACCATAGTAACCAACTTATTTTCATGGGACGATATAAGTATAAGAGGTATTTGGAACTGGTTCCAACTCATTATAAATACCATCAGTATACAAGTAAATATTATAGGTGTTGAAAGTGGCATAATTATCTTTAAAAATATCTGTAACTCATCGCATCCCTCTATAGATGCAGACTCAACCAACTCCCTAGGTATAGACTTAAAATAATTCATCATAGTCCAAGTGGTAATAGGTATGAATGATGATACATATATTATAGCCACCCAAAATACACTATCTAGCATTCCGTGCTCAGCAAACATAGAGTAAATAGGTATAATAGTTGTAAATACAGGTATTACAATAGTAAGCATCAAAAACTTCATAACAAACTCTCTAGCTCTAAACTTATACCTGTAAAAAGAGTATGCTGCAAATAAAGATGTAGGTATTCCAATTACCATAGTTGTTACAGACATCATCAGGGAATTTTTAAGCCCCCTAAATATCACCTCACTCTCTTGACTTGACCTATCAAATATACTCAGGTAATTCCCCCAATTAATCTTACTTGGAAGAAAATCACCACTTGACCTAAATATTTCACTTTCAGGCGTAATACTCATTATAAAGCACCATATTATTGGACCTAGGGTAAATGCCAAAAAGAATAAAATAACTAGTATATAGCCTATCTTGTAGATGGTTTTGTTTTTCATTTTAGTCCTCCTTAGCAATATTCTTTATATATAAGTATCCTACCAAACCAGATAAGATCATTACAATATAGGTTATAGCAGAACCATATCCAAAATCTAAATATGTAAATGTATTCATATAGTTGTAGATTAGTAGTGTAGCTGTGTCCAACCTATATCCTGTAATAGATACCAATTCATCGAATACATTTATTGCAGCTATAGTTATCTGTATGAGTACAATAGAAAATGATGGCAATAAAAACGGAAGAGTAATCTTCTTAAACTCATCAATTTTACCACAACCATCTACCCTTGCAGCCTCATATAGTTCCTTGGGTATATTTTGTAGACTTGCCAATATTAGTATAGAACAAAATGGTATTACCTTCCATGCAACTACTATAGCTACTACAAATAAGGTAGTAGTAATGCCGCTAGTCCATTCTATTGGATTTTCTACCAAGCCCATATTTATCAATAGCTTATTCATAAATCCATATCCTGGATAGAATACAAATTTCCATATTATGCCATTTACAAGGGGTGGCAATGCCCATGGTATAATAGCAACTGCAGTTAAAATAGGACTTATTTTAGACTTTTTATTTAGAATCAGCCCTACTACTATACTAAAGCTAAAAGCTATAACTAATGTTAGGACCAATATTATTAATGAGTTTTTTAGGGCACTATGAAAGTCTTGGGACCCCAAGACTTTCAAGTAGTTATTTATACCTACAAACTTCCTATTGTAGGGCTCTGTCATTTTATAATTCTGTAAACTAAACAAAAATGTTCTAAAAATAGGATATAAAACTGTTGTCACCATTATCAACAAACATGGAAATAATAGGATCCAAGGTCTTAATCTATATTTTTTCATACTATTTATTTTCCGCTACAACCTTGTTTACTTTTTCCACCATCTGATCAGCAGCCTGTTCTGGTGTTAACTTTTCATTTGCCATCTGGTTGATAGTATTGAATATTTCAGTACTCATCTTTGTGTAGTAGTCTGGTACACCATTAGGGAATGGAGTCTCTATCATCTTAGAAAGTTCAAGCATTGCACCAGCATTCTTTATCTTTCCATCATTAAGCAGCTTTTCTATAACAGATGTTCTTGTTGGAAGTACTGATACATTCTCATACAACTTGTACTGGACATCCTTTGATGTATACCAAGCTACAAACTTCTTAGCAGCTTCCTTGTTCTTTGAGTATGGAGATATACCGACAGCCTCTGCAAATGGAACTGTAGCTGTAGCTTCCTTATCCTTACCTGGAAGTACAACTGGAACTACCTGGTCAACAACCTTAGATTCTTTAGGATTGTTTACCTTTACAACAAAAGATGATGGTCCTACCATAAATGCAGCTTCACCATTGCTTAGCTTTGGAAATGCTTCTTCTGAAGTTCTGTTTGCTGGATCTGATAGACCCTCTCTATTAAGCTTGTCTAGTATCTTTAAGGCATCTAGGGCAGATTCCTTATTTAGGGTATTATCTTCATTGAATACCTTGCCATTTCTTGAGTAGGCCAACCATAAGAATGTTGTAGTAGACTTCTCAGTTGCAGCCATAGGATTTGAAACTGGATACTTAACAACGTTCTTTTCCTTTAAAATCTTAGCATTTTCTATTACCTGGTCCCAAGTCTTTGGAGCTTCCTTTATTCCAGCCTTATCATACATAGCCTTGTTATAGTAGGCTATTCTATAGTCATTTGAATATGGTACAGCATATACCTTGCCATCCACAGAGAATGTTGCTGTAGTCTTCATATCATCCATATCTTCCTTAGACATTTCAATTTCTTCTAACCAACCAGCCTTCTTAAATTCTCCAACCCAAGACCAGTCAACTTCATAAACGTCTGCTGCTGCCTTTTTACCAGCTGCTGCAGTTGATATTTTATTTCTAATATCATCCCAGCTAGTTGTCATAACATTTACTTTAATACCAGATTCCTTTTCAAAATCCTTTAACATTTCTTCTGTTGGAACTCCCCAATCAGGTATCATAAATGATACTTCATTAGCTCCCTCTTCCTTCTTGCTAGCAGAGTCATCTGACTTTTTTGATGCACAACCAGTTAGAGCCATAGTTCCAACCAAAAGCATCATCATTAACTTAGAAAACTTCTTCATAAGTACCTCCTCAAAATCATATAAGTATAAAAGATAATAGCTATAATAAATATAGTTAATATCTTTATAAGTCTAATATAGCCTACTTCCTATAAAAAAGCAATCGTTTTTACTTATAAAATGATATTCAAATTTACAACTATATGTGCTAGAATTAAATAAAATCAACTTTTTAAGGAGACTTTATGAAATATTCTATAAATAATATATTAAAAGTCAAAAATAAGTATATCGAATACTATAATAAAAACAGTATCAATATGATAGTCAAGGATATAAAGGATATAGTAAAAATATATAAATCTAGTTCGAGTAAGCACCAGCCAATTTTTGATATAGAATCTTATATAGATACATTAAATCAAGACACTATAGACATGGCCATTGAGTCAATAAAATCTGGGTATAGTGACATAAATCAAACCAAGAATAAAGACTATATATCTAGCCTAGATGACTATAATATAGGACTAGTACTCTTAACTATGCTCCCAGTACTAAATGTCCTATATAAAGAAAATAATATCTCTAATTACATATTTTATCATACAATATCAGACATTTTTCTTAGACTAAATATCTACTACTTATCACACAGTGATAAGACTAGGTTTGGACTAGAAAGTTTTGAAGGAAGCTGGTTGATAAGGATATTTTACCTAAATATATTCAAAATAGGATCTCTACAGTATGAAAAAGTCCACAATAATTGGGCCAGTTTTTGCGACCAAACCCTTATAAATAATCTATCCAAAATGGACTTAAATCCTCCTATATTAGATCTTAAGTCTAGAAAATGCAAAAATATAGGAGAAGTATGCCATGATGTAGACCTCATATCTATCCATATCATGCAGGGTGAAAATATAAAAAAATTATCTTGCATAGAGTCTATAAAAATGGCCAAGGAATTTTTTTCAGAAAGCATATATAACTATAAGTGTTTTTATTGTAGGTCTTGGCTACTCTACAGACCGATGAAGTCGATACTTTCAAGCAAGTCAAGCATTGGAGAATTTATGGACCTATTCAACATAATTTATGAATACCAAGATCCATCAATGGCACTTGATAGAATATTTGGTAAGTATACATACAGCTTAAAAGATATAAAAAATCCAACAAGTCTACAAATAAAAGCCAGAAATAACAGAGATTTACTCGGTATAGGTATAGGAATACTAAAATAAGAAATCCCCTAGGACAAACGTAAGTAATAACTTATGTCATCCTAGGGGACTATTAATTTATATCAAAAATTACTTGATTACATCGCATCTCATATAGCTTCTTAGGGCTTCTGGAACAACTACTGTTCCGTCTTCCTGCTGGTAGTTTTCAAGTATAGCTGCTACTGTTCTACCTATAGCTAGACCTGATCCATTTAGTGTATGTACAAATTCAGTCTTGGCATTTCTATCCCTCTTGAATCTGATATTGGCTCTTCTAGCCTGGAAGTCTTCAAAGTTTGAGCAAGAAGATATTTCAACATATCTGTTGTAGCTTGGCATCCAAACTTCTAGGTCGTACTTCTTAGCCGCTGTAAATCCTAGGTCACCTGTACATATCTTTACAACCCTGTATGGTAGTCCTAGTAGCTGTAGCATCTTTTCTGCATCATTTGTAAGGCTTTCTAATTCTTCATATGAATATTCTGGCTTAACAAATTTAACTAGTTCAACCTTGTTAAACTGGTGCTGTCTTACTAGACCTCTTGTATCCCTACCTGCTGAACCTGCTTCTGATCTAAAGCATGGAGTGTAGGCACAGTGCTTGATTGGAAGACTATCAAAGTCTACTATTTCATTGTTGTAAAGATTAGTTACTGGTACCTCTGCTGTTGGTACAAGGAAGTAGTCTAATCCTTCAATCTTGAACATATCCTCTTCAAACTTTGGAAGCTGACCAGTACCTATAAAGCTGTTTCTATTTGCCATAAATGGTGGTATTATCTCTGTGTATCCATTTTCTGAATGCTGGTCCATATAGAAAGATAGTAGGGCTCTTTCTAGTCTAGCTCCTAGTCCCTTAAGAACTGTAAATCTTGATCCTGTTATCTTTCCACCTCTTTCAAAGTCTAAGATATCTAGGTCTGTTCCTATATCCCAATGAGCCTTTTCTTCAAAGTCAAACTTTCTTGGTTCTCCCCAAGTTCTTATCTGAACATTGTCTTCATCAGTTTCACCCTGTGGTACATCTGGGTTTGGTACGTTTGGTATTCTAAGAAGTCTGTAAACTAGGCCTTCTTCAACTTCCTTTAACTGAGCATCTAGTTCTTTAATCTTGTCTGATAATTCCTTTAGTTCAGCCTTGATTGGTCCTATATCTTGGCCATTTTTGATCATTTCTGGTATCTTCTTAGAATCTACATTTGACTGGTTCTTCATAACTTCAACTTCTTTTAAGATTTCTTTTCTCTTATCGTCAAGTGCGATTACTTCATCAAGGTCCTTAGGATCGAATTCACCTTCTCCTCTTCTTCCCATTAGTACTTTGATGTCTTCAAGATTTTCTCTTATTCTTTTTACGTCTAACATATCCTTTACCTCTCTTTGTCCCAATATATTTTTAGATTTTACGGGTAGTCTCACTCTAAATACTTATAATAATTGCAAACCTAAACTAACTAGTATTGTTGTGGATTGTATAAAAAAAGACCTCCGCCCCTAAATAGGGACGAAAGTCAAAATTCCGCGTTACCACCCAAGTTCCCGGATAAATCCGGACTCTCAAACCCTTATCGCAGGTCCTACGTCTAGTACTATTTCAAACTAGAAGCTCGGGAGTAGATTCAGACTATAGTGCAGTGGATTCTCACCAACTATCCACTCTCTGCTTACACCTAATAATCCTACTAAGTTCCGTCATTGCTCTTTATCTTGCTATGGCTACATTATATACCATCAATTTGTTTATTTCAAGCCTTAATTTAAATTATTTATCACAAAACCACTGGCAAGCTTAATATTCTTCTGGTCAAACTCATTTTTAAATTCTTCCATCAGCTTGTAGTATACCTGCCAATAATCTCCTGTATTGACCCATGGCTTTGCTATAAACCTTATTATCTTGTTGTTCATTGAGTCTACACCTATAAGTGGGGCTGGATTATCCAGTATCCTCTTTTCCTCGCTGAACAACCTATTGACAATCTCATACAAGACCTGTATATCCGTATCATACTCCACATTGAAAATAAAATCCATCCTTCTCTTGTTCTGGGCTGTATAGTTGATTACAGGACTAGATGTTATCTGTGAATTTGGAAGTGTGATCAGCTTGTTGTCAACTGTTGTTAGGACAGTAGAGAACATATTTATTTCTGTTACAGTGCCCTCTGTTGCCTCACACTTTATATAGTCTCCAAGCTGGAAGGGCTTGAAAAATAGTATGATAAAGCAAGAACCTAGGTTGGCTAGGACTTCCTTGAAGGCCAAACCTATAGAAAAACCTGCCGCTCCTAGTATGGCTGCAAAGGATGCCGTATTGACACCCAAGACAGCCAAGGACTGCATTATACCAACAAGTATAATGGTAACCTGCACAAAATTGATTATAAGGCTCACTAGGCCTATGCTAGTCTTGTACTTGTCCAGCAACCTAGTAAGTATCATCTTTACCAACTTGGCTACAAAAAGGCTGACAATAAACAATATCAATGAAAATATTATCTCTGGCAACATGGCTGTCAGTTTTTCACTATACATACCAAGTATAGTTGTCTGCTTTTCGATTGTATTTTCCATATTATTCATTAGTTTGTATTTTTAAACCACCTTTAAATATTCTTTTTTTAGTTTTTCAACTATCTTCTTTTCCAGTCTTGAAACAGTCATCTGTGAAATTCCAAGTTCTCCTGCTATAACTGACTGGGTCTTATTTTCAAAGAATCTACCCTTGACTATAGACACTTCTAACTCGTTTAATGTCTCCATAAACTTGTCCAAAAAGTCCATATCTTCAATCTGAGAAAAGTTCTTTTCTTCAAAACCTATCTTATCTCCAAGGGTTATATCCTTGTCTTCGTTATCTTCGTTGCTAGGTGTATCCAGTGACATAGGCTGGTATCCATAAGATGCTTCCATTGCCTCTAGTACATCTTCTAGGTCAACTTCTAGATATTCTGCTATTTCTATTGGTTTTGGACTCCTCTTTAGTTCCTGCTCCAGTAGAGTCTTGGTATTGCTTATCTTTTTACTCAACTCCTGGATCCTTCTAGGTACTCTCAGTGTCCAAACCTTGTCTCTAAAGTACTTTTTGATTTCTCCTACTATCGTCGGTGTTGCGAAGCTCGAAAATTCAAATCCCTTCGATACGTCATACCTGTCAATAGCAAAGATCAAAGCTAATGATGCCACCTGAAAAATATCTTCGTAGTCCACACCCTTATTCATATATTTTCTTGAAAGTATCTTCGCCAAATATAGGTGCTTTTCTATCAGTATGTTTCTAATTGCAATATTATCTTTGTCCTCAGAAAAAATCTTAAAAAGATCCTTTACATCCATTTCCTCGTATTTTCCTGTGGCTCCATGATTCATTACTCTTCAACTCCAACTAATTTAGAAAATCTAATTACAGTACCGCATTCTTCGCAAGATTTAACTTCCACTTCATCCATTAAAGATTTTATTATAAATAAACCTAAACCACTAGTCTTAGGATTTTTTAGGTCTGGTTCTGCTACAGCTACCGTGTCATAGCCAATACCTTGGTCGATTACTTCAACATCTAATCTTGATTCATTGACTAGGAATTTGACCTCAAATTCTTTTTCCTTGCTGTGTTTAATAGCATTTGTACAAGCTTCTGATATAGCTACTTTTAAGTCTTCTATATCTTCCATTGTAAATCCCATCTTACTAGCTATACCAGATGTTGTCAGTCTTATCACTGAAACTAAATCTGGATCATTTGACATTTTCATGTTTATTACACTAGTTTCCACTCTACTATCCCTCCATTTTTATTATCTGATCGAGTCCTGTTATATTAAATATCTTCTTCACATTATCTCTAGCATTTAATATTTTTATATCCTTGCCCTTGCTCCTTAGGTTCTTCATTATACCTACTATAACGCCTACACCTGTTGAGTCTATATACTTAAGTTTAGACATATCTATATTTATATCAGATAAATTGGATTCAATGTTGTTGTTTAACTCCATCTTTAACTCTTCTGAACAAGATAGATCTAGCTCTCCTGATAGACCTACATTCCAAACTTGCTGATCATTTTCATATGCTGAATTAATCCCAAATGACATACTAACAACCTCCTAATTTTCTTCTATATCTTCTGCCTTTATCTTGGCTATTGAAACTACTTCGACCTCTTCATCAGTCCTCATAAGTTTCACACCGCTTGTTATACGGCCGAATATAGAAATTTCATTAACTCTTATCCTTATCAAGACACCATTTGAATTTATCATCATCATTTCGTCATCTTCATTTACTAGGGATGAACCTACTATTTTACCTGTCTTTGATGTGATATTGTATGTCTTGATCCCCTTGCCACCTCTTATCTGTGGCCTGTACTCTTCTACATCACTTCTCTTACCAAAACCATTCTGGCTGACTACTAGGAGATTGTCTCCTTCTCCTATTAGGTTCATAGATACTACCCTGTCGTCCTTTGATAGGGTTATACCCTTGACTCCTGTAGCCGTCCTACCCATTGGTCTGACATCTGCTTCATTAAACCTAATAGACATTGCATTTTCTGTTACTAGTACTACTTCCTGGTTTCCATCAGTCATATTTACCCCTATCAGTTCGTCTCCGTCCTTTAGGTTTATGGCTATTAGACCAGATTTATTTATATTCTTAAACTCACTTATCTGAGTCTTTTTAACTATACCATTTTTTGTTGCCAGAAGTAGATAATCTGACTCATTTCCAGTATTGTTATCTGAGTTAAATGTTATTGTCCTAGCTACCTTTTCTCCAGGATTTAACTGAAGTAGGTTGACTATTGCTGTTCCCTTTGATGTTCTCTTTCCTTCTGGAACTTCATATGCATTTAACCTATATACCCTACCCCTATTTGTAAAGAATAGGATTGTTGAATATGTTGTTGTGGATATAAGCTCTCTTACAAAGTCTTCTTCCCTAGTTGTAAGGGCTGATATACCCCTTCCCCCTCTTTTCTGACTCTTATATGTATCAGCTGGAAGTCTCTTTATATATCCTAAATGAGTAAGTGTGATTGCTACATCTTCTTCTTCAAATAGGTCTTTTACATCGAACTCACCCTCTGCTGGTATGATCTGTGTCCTTCTTGGATCTTCGTGCTTGGCCTTTATAGCAAGCATCTCTTCCTTGATTACTCCAAGTAGTTTTAATTCATCTGCAAGTATTGACTCAAGGTATTCTATCCTAGCCATTAAGTCCTTGTATTCCTTGTCAATTTTCTCTCTTTCAAGACCTGTAAGTCTCTGGAGTCTCATGTCCAATATGGCCTGGGCCTGGATTTCTGATAGGGCAAATTCTTCTATCAATCTATCCTTGGCTATCTGGCCTGTCTTAGATGACCTGATAATTGATATTACCCTGTCTATATTGTCTAGGGCTATCTTCAAACCTTCAAGTATATGAGCCCTAGCATGTGCCTTTCTAAGCTCGAACTGAGTTCTTCTAGTTATTACATCCTTTTGGTGGTCTAGGTAATAGCCTAGGACCTGCTTTAGGTTGAGTATCTTAGGTGTTCCATCGACTATAGCAAGCATTATAATTGAGAATGTATCCTCTAGCTGAGAGTGCTTGTATAGGTTGTTTAGAACTATATTGGCATTTGTATCCCTCTTTAGCTCTATTACTATTCTCATACCCTCTCTGTTGGTCTCATCTCTAAGGTCTGATATTCCCTCTACCTTCTTTTCCTTGACTAGGTCTGCTATCTTTTCAACCAATCTTGCCTTGTTTACCTGGTATGGTATCTCTGTTACTACTATCTGTTGCTTACCCTTAGGTAGTTCTTCTATTTCTGCCTTGGCCCTTACCTTCACCTTGCCACGACCTGTCTTATAGGCCTGCTTGATACCGTCATAGCCTACAATAGTTGCAGCTGTTGGGAAGTCTGGTCCCTTTACGTAGTCAAGCAGTTCATCTACATCACAATCCTGGTTGTCTATGTAGTGGACTGTTGCATCTATTACCTCTCCTAGGTTGTGAGGTGGTATAGATGTCGCCATACCAACGGCTATACCGTTTGATCCATTTACTAATAGGTTTGGATACCTAGCTGGCAACACTATAGGCTCTTCTAAGGACTCGTCAAAGTTAGGTCCAAAATCTACTGTCTCTTTTTCTATGTCCCTAAGAAGCTCTAGGGCAAGCTTTGACATTCTGGCCTCTGTATATCTCATGGCAGCCGGGCTGTCACCATCCACTGAACCAAAGTTACCCTGGCCGTCAACTAGTAGTCCCCTAGTTGAGAAGTCCTGGGCCATCTTTACCATAGCCATATATACAGATAAGTCACCATGTGGGTGGTACTTACCTAGTACGTCACCGACTATACGGGCTGACTTTCTGTATGGCTTGTCTGGAGTGATTCCCTGCTCCATCATAGAATATAATATTCTTCTGTGGACAGGCTTTAGACCATCTCTTACGTCTGGTAGGGCTCTACCTACGATAACACTCATAGAATAGTCTATGTATGATTTTCTCATTTCTTCTGATATCTCTATGGGAATAATTCTATTATTTGTATCCATTTACTTGTCCACCTCCCTATATATCCAAGTTTCTAACATATTTTGCGTTTTCTTCAATAAATTCTCTTCTAGGGGCTACCTTGTCACCCATCAGCATCGAGAATGTCTCGTCTGCAAATATGGCGTCTTCAATTGTAACCTGCTGAAGTATTCTCTGCTCAGGGTCCATTGTAGTCTCCCAAAGCTGGTTGGCATTCATCTCACCAAGACCCTTGTATCTAGATATCTCAGTTCCCTGTCTACCAACTTCATCTAAAAGGGAACCTAGCTCCCTATCTGTATAGGCATAGTACTCCTTCTTTGCCTTTTTAATCTTAAATAGAGGTGGCATAGCTGCATAGACATAGCCCTGCTCTATAAGTGGTCTCATATACCTAAAGAAGAATGTCAAAAGAAGGGTCCTGATGTGGGCACCATCGACATCGGCATCGGTCATGATTATTATCTTGTGGTATCTCAGCTTGGCCTCGTCAAAGTCCTCACCTATACCACAGCCGAATGCTGTTATCATATTCTTTATTTCCTCTGATGACAAAATCTTGTCTAACCTTGATTTTTCAACGTTTAGTATCTTACCTCTAAGTGGAAGTATAGCCTGTATATTCCTATCTCTTCCTCCCTTAGCTGAACCGCCGGCAGAATCACCCTCGACTAGGAATATCTCACTCTTCTCTGGAGATTTTTCTGAACAGTCAGCTAGCTTGCCTGGAAGTGAAGTAGTCTCAAGGACAGACTTTCTCCTAGTCAATTCCCTGGCCTTTTTGGCAGCCTCCCTAGCCCTCTGAGACCTTAGACACTTGTCTATGATCACTCTTGCTACAGATGGGTTTTCCTCCATAAAGGCACCTATCTCTTCATTGGCTATAGAATCCACTATCCCCCTCATAAAGGTATTTCCTAGCTTTGTCTTAGTCTGACCTTCAAACTGTGGCTCAGGAAGCTTGACAGACACTATTGCTGTTATACCTTCTCTTATATCTTCACCTGTAAGATTTGAATCCTTGTCCTTTAGGATGTTGTTCCTTCTGGCATAGTCATTCATAGCCTTTGTAAGGGCTGTCTTAAATCCAGATAGGTGGACACCACCCTCGTGTGTATTTATGTTGTTGGCAAATGAGTATATATTTTCACTATAGGCATCAGTATACTGAAGTGCTAGCTCTATAGTGCAGTCATCCTGCATCTTGTCAACGTATATAATCTGGTCATGAAGTGTATTTTTAGTCCTGTTAAGGTACTTTACATACTCTATTAGACCACCAGTATAATGGAAAGTCTTAGATTTTTCCTGGCCCTTTCTCTTGTCATCAAATACTATCTTGATGACTCTATTTAGGAATGATAACTCCCTAAACCTATATTCCAAAGTTTCATAGCTGAACACTACTTCATCAAAAATACTAGCATCCGGCATAAATGTTATAGATGTACCACTTTCTTTTTGGTTTTCATCTACAACCTCTAGCTTAGTCTTTGTAACACCCTTTTCGTATCTCTGTCTGTATAGCTTGCCATCTCTTGATACCTCAGCTACAACCCAGTCGCTAAGGGCGTTTACTACTGAAACACCAACTCCGTGAAGTCCACCAGATACCTTGTAGCCTCCACCACCAAACTTACCACCTGCATGAAGGACTGTAAGAACTGTCTCAAGAGTTGAAAGACCAGTCTTGGGGTGGACCTCTACTGGTATACCTCTACCGTTGTCCCTTACAGTTACACTGCCATCATCGTTTAGGGATATATATATTTCAGAACAATTTCCTGCTAGTGCCTCATCTATAGAATTGTCCACCACTTCGTATACTAGGTGATGAAGTCCCCTAGGTCCTGTTGAACCTATGTACATACCAGGTCTCTTTCTTACGGCTTCCAGACCTTCTAAGACCTGTATTTGATCAGCACCATATTCCTGTTTTGACATTTATTTACCTCCATTTTCTATTTCCACTACCTTGCCCGCCTCTATGTTGAATACTGAGTAATCATCCTTGCCCAGTATCAACTTGTGTAGGGGGTCTGCTGTTGTAACAAACATCTGTATGTCTTCTAGTTTTTCAACTAGCATTTTCTGCCTGTTTTGATCTAGTTCACTAAAGACATCATCCAGTATCAGGACTGGATAGTCTCCTATCTCCTGCTTTATAAGCTCTATTTCTGAAAGCTTAAGGGATATTGAGGCCGTTCTCTGCTGGCCCTGTGAACCATATAACCTAACATCAATATCATTTAAATAAATAACTATATCATCCCTATGAGGACCGATCCTAGTATTCCTATTTAGCATATCGTGATCGATATTTTCCTCATGGGCGCTTATTATTTTTTCCCTCATAGACCTTATATCATCTTGGTCAGTGACCTCAATCTGGCTCTTGTACCTGATCTTTAAGACCTCTTTATCAGAGGTTAGCTTTTGGTGTAGGTCACTGGATATTATAGATAACTTGCCTACAAAGTCTCTCCTGATAAGGTATATTTCAGCCGCATAATTAGCCAAAGTCTCACTGTAGACAGCAAGTAGGTTCCTGTCTATATACTGGCTCTTAAGGAGCTTATTTCTCTCGTCAAGCACCTTGTTGTAACTAGTCAATATAGAATAGTATCTAGGCATAATCTGGCTTATTTCTTTGTCTATAAAGCTACGTCTTTCCTTGGGGCCATCCTTTATTAGCTTAAGGTCTTCAGGAGAAAAAATAACAACATTAAGGTTGCCAAGTAGGTCCTGAATAGACTTTACAGATACGCCATTGACCTTGATGCCTTTTTTATCCTTGGCTATGGCGATCTCTATCTTCTTGTCTATATTATTTCTAGTAAATGAACACCCTATATACAGGCTATCCTTGTCGAACTTTATCAGTTCCTTGTCCTTACTAGTCCTAAATGACTTACCTATGGCTATCAGGGTCAAAGACTCGACTATGTTGGTCTTTCCCTGTCCATTTTTTCCCAGTATTAAGTTTATATGCTCGTTAAAATCAACTGATAAATCATTATAATTTCTATAGTTTACCAATTTAAGACTATTTATATGCAAAACTACACCTACTTTACCATATAGTCATCGTTCATATAAGTTACTATGTCTCCCCTTACTAGCTTTTTACCTCTCTGAGTTGCAACTTGTGAGTTGACCTTTATATCTTCAGACATAATCATAACCTTGGCTTCTCCACCAGTACTAGCTATATCTGCTAATTTTAAAAACTGGTCAAGCTTTATAAATTCCGACTCAATCTTTATATTTTTCATATTTTCTCCTAATTCAAAATCCCATATGCAATATACTAAAAATACATGACTATTAAAACTTATTGAATAAATTTTAATTATATTAAACGTGTATACAGGCAATTTTGCTTTATATACAATATAATATTATACCATATTTCCATGTATTTTTGTGAATTCTACATTACTTAATTAAATTAAAAATAAGCGACACTAGTATTGTATCGCTTATTTTCAGACTTGGTAATTTTATTAGTTGCTAACCCTAACTGGAAGTATAAGGTAAATATATTCAACTCCATCTACTGGCTTTATAATACATGGATTAACAGGTCCACCTAGTTCTATTTCTATAAATTCAGAATCTATATTCTTTATTCCATCTAAGAAATATCTAGAGTTGAATGCTATTTCAAGATCCTCTCCTTCAAGTTCTATATTTATTTCTTCATAGGCATTTCCATTTTCATTGTTGGCAGTTATAACCATCATACCACTTGAAACAGAAACCTTTATTATATTGTTCTTTTCTGAAGAAAATAGTAGGGCTGCTCTTTCAACAGACTCTCTAAGATTTCTAGTATTTACCAATACCTTAGACATATATTCCTTAGGAAGGAGACTGTCGTATTTTGTAAAGTTACCGTCCATAAGCCTTGCTGTTATCTTTGTATTGCCAAGTACGAATACTATGTTCTTTGGGTCAACTCCCATATAGAAGTCACCATCATCTGAAAGCAAACTATTAAGGTGGTTAAGTGTGGTACCAGGTACAATTACACTTATATCATCGCTGCTTGAATCTTCTAGGATAGATTTTCTAACAGCCAACCTATAGCCATCTACGGCAGCCATATTTATATGACCCTCGCTGACTTCTATCAATTCACCAGCAAGTATTGGGTTAACAGGCTCATTTGCTGTAGCAAATACGGTCTGTCTTATCATATGTCTCATTTCAGCCTGGTTGAACTTGATCATCTTTTCAGTTTCAAGATCTGCAACCACTGGGAATTCTTCTGCATTTATTCCCTTTATCTTGTACCTAGAGTTTAGGCATGAAATAAACATATTATAGTCTTCATCTACCTCTATAGACACCATTGAGTCTGGCAACTTTCTTATTATATCTCCGACTAATTTAGAGTTTACTACAATCTTTCCAGCCTTGCTTACACTGGCATCTATCTTTGTTTCTATACATAGTTCATTGTCGTATCCTGTTACAGTCAACATATCTTCTTTAGTTGAGAATAGTATTCCCCTTAAAAGTTCTATAGTTGTTCTATTGTTTATTGCCTTTTGAGCATTATTAATAGCATTGGCAAGTTTCTTTTGTCCACATATAAGTTTCAATTTAATTTCCTCCTTTTTGATAATAAAAAATCCTTTAATACATATAAATAAAATATATATTTTAGTAGTATAAGTAGTAGGGCCTGTAGATTGTGTATAAAACTACCTAAAAGCTTGAAATATACGCAAGTAGGCCTGTAAAAAAACATGTAGATAAACTACTGAATTCTCCATTTATAAAATGTGCAAATGTTGATAAGTAAATATCCTAAAATTATTAACATTTTATTAACGTGGATAATGTAGATATCCTTTATACTTAAAATCTACCAACTTGAATATTATCCATTAAGATCAGATGTTATTTTTTCAATCCTCATCCTAGTCATATCGTCTTTTTCTATCTCGTCTTCAATTCTCTTTATGGCATGCATAACAGTAGTATGGTCTCTTCCACCGAACTCTTCACCTATCTTAGGAAGGGACTTGTCTAGAAGGTTTCTTGCAAGGTACATGGCAACCTGTCTAGGGAATGCTATATTCTTACTTCTCTTCTTTGAGTCAAGCTCTTCAACTGTTACATTGTAGGCATCTGCTACAGTTTCCTTTATCCTAAGTATATTAGTTTCCTTTGTATTGTAGGAGATAATCTGATTTTTTAGGGCCTCCCTAGCTGTATCTAGGTCTATTTTTCTTCCTGCTATACTCGCATAGAAAGATACAGTGTTCAAGGCACCTTCAAGCTCTCTTATATTTGACTTTACATTTTCTGCTATATAGTAGATTATATCCATATCTACTGACATATTTTCGTCCTGGGCCTTTTTCTGAAGGATGGCTACCCTTGTCTCAAATTCTGGTGGCTGTATGTCAAATACTGCACCTGAGCCAAATCTAGATGTCAGCCTATCTTCAAGACCTGATATGTCTTTTGGATACTTATCACTTGTAAATATGATTTTCTTGTTCTGGCCCTGAAGTACGTTGAAGGTATGGAATAGCTCTTCCTGAGTAGAGTTTTTGCCGGAAAAGAACTGGACATCATCGACCATCAGTACGTCTACAGACCTGTATTTTTGCCTAAATGTCTCTGGTGTATTGTTTTTTAGGGACATGATAAGGTCGTTTGTGAATGTCTCTGAAGTCACATACAAGACCTTTTTTGATGGATCTTTTCTTATGATTTCATGACCTATTGCCTGCATTAGGTGGGTTTTGCCAAGTCCTACACCTCCGTATAGGTATAGGGGGTTTTTCCCTTTTAAGTTGTTGTTCAAACCAGCCATACTTAGACTGGCAGCTAGTGCTATGTTGTTATTTGGTCCTGATACAAAGGTATCGAATGTATATTTAGGATTTAGGTTTGAGTTGGCTAGAGTATTTGCAAGCTCTAGTATACCCTTGTCCTTATCTGTATCCAGGTCCTCTGATTTTTCCTTATTATTAATAGAATTTAGTCTAATTCTGTTGGCATCCTCTTCGTTTGTAAGCACTACTATGTCGTTTATGTTTACTGCCAAGAGTGAAAAAGTCTCCAGCAGCTTGTCCTTTTGCTGAACCTCGAAAAAGTGTTTAACCCTTTTTTCTCCCATTAAATAGAAAACATTGTCTATAATGTCAACTGGAACTACATTATTGTCTTCAAAATATAGGTCAAAGTGGTTCTTTGGAAATTCTCCCTTTAATTTTTGTTTAGTAGAGATCCATAATTTGTTAGCATCCATCTTGTATTAATCAACCTCCTTATATAAAATGGTATAAATCTGTGCAATAAATGTATATTAATTCTGTTGATAACTTTCATGATATAATTTATAAGTCCAAAATGAGATATTATAAACAGTGTATGTGAATAATATCTGGATACTTATCAATAAGATAACATGGCTTGATTTATTGTTAATATCTATTATACACAATATAAATATAGAGTTGTCCACAAAGTTGTCCACATTTTTGTGGATAAGTATAAGTTGATAAGATTGTAATCTATATGTTGTGTATAATGTGAATTAATCTATTAACAAATTCAGTATATCGTTGTGGAAAAAATATAAAAAAATATTTTTTCGCATAAAATTTATTTACCGATGTGGAAAAACTAGACCTATATTTTTGACAAGCTTAAAATATAGGTAAAAATCTTATAAAAATATTAAAATGTAATTGACAATTCGACTTGAAATACTTATAATTATAGTGTTATGTTTACAATTAAGGATTAAAAGAAAGGAGTGTGTTTGGTCATGAAGAGAACTTATCAGCCAAAGAAAAGACAGAGAAAAAGAGAACATGGATTCAGAAAAAGAATGAAAACAACAAATGGAAGAAATGTTTTAAAGAGAAGAAGAGCTAAGGGAAGAAATAGACTAACTCACTAATAAGAAGTTAGCTAAGCTTTTGCTAAGTATCAGATATTAAAAAGCCACTTGTTAAGTGGTTTTTTTTGTAATATTTAGCAGGGCAAAAAAGATGGAGCTTGTTATGCATTTTAATAACACAGATGGAATCAAAAAGGATCCTGAATTCAGGAGGATTTACCGAAGTGGTAAATCAATGGCCGACAGAAATTTAGTAGTCTATAAGATGAAAAATAAAAAAGAAAAATCTAGGATTGGTATTTCTATATCCAAGAAGGTAGGTAAGGCCCACGTTAGAAATAAACTTAGGAGGTACATCAAGGAGGCTTATAGGTTGAATATAGACCCATATGTCAAGGGTGGATACGACTACATATTTATAGCGAGGGTAAATAGCTCAGATGCTAGCTACCACGATATAGAAAAATCTATCAAGTACCTAGCGAAAAAGGCCAAAATGGTATAGGACTAGTTGGAGGTAGTGATATGAGTTTGATAAGGCGATTTATAAGGGCTTGTTCAAACCTATTGGTAAGGGGAGCAGTAGGCCTAGTGAGGTTCTACCAACTCTATATATCTCCTCTAAAGGGGCCGACTTGTAGGTTTTATCCTACTTGTTCCTCATATTCTATACAAGCATTTAAAAAGTATGGCTTTCTAAAGGGACTGTGGTTGACAATTAAAAGAGTATCTAAGTGTCACCCTTTTCACCCTGGTGGTTACGACCCTTTGAAATAGAAGGTCTATCTCAAAAGTTGAGGTAAAAATTAGGAGGTTTTAATGGGACATATAGCAAATGCTTTAGGTTTAGTACTAAAGGCTATCCACACAGCTGTAGGTAGCTACGGTCTTGCGATTATCCTCTTTACTATATTGGTCAAGATTATCTTGATGCCGCTTATGGTAAAGCAGACAAAATCGACTTTTGCCATGTCTGAAATCAATCCAAAAATCAAGGAGATTCAGGCTAAGTACAAGAACAAACCTGAGAAGCAAAACGAAGAAATATCTAAACTATACAAGGAGTCAGATATCAACCCACTTTCAGGTTGTCTGCCAATGCTTGTACAGTTACCAATATTGTTTGCTCTATTCTGGGTGTTTAGGGACCCAATGAAGTATGGAGTATTCGAAACAAAACAAGCATTTGATGCAGCTAATGTAGGCTTTGTATGGGTGAAATCTCTTACAAAACCAGACTACATACTAGCTATTTTATCTGGTGTGAGTGCCTATGTTATGCAGATGGTTACAGTACCAAAGGACCAGATGCAGGGATCAATGAAGGTTATGAACTACATGATGCCAGCCTTATCACTATTCTGGGGATTCTCTTTCCCAGCAGCCCTAACTCTTTATTGGACAGTGTCAAACTTATTCTCTGTCCTACAGCATAAGATAATCACTAAGCCTTTAAAGGACAAGCTGATTAGGGAGAAAGAGCTTAAGGCAAATGGAAAGATCAGTAAGTAATAGCTTGTAGGAGGTAATTATAGTGGAATCAAAGGTAATTTACGCAAAGAGTTCAGATGAAGCTGTTGAGAAATTACTGGAATCTACAAATGCTGAAAGATCAAGTATTGAGGTTTTGGTAAAGCAAAAGCCAAGTAAGGGATTTTTGGGACTTGGTTCGAAAGACGGAATCTATGAACTTACTTACAAATTAGTTGAAGACAAGGTTATTATCAAAGAAGAAAAAATTAGTCCAAAGCTTACTCAAAAAGAGGAAGCCAAGGCTAAGAATGAAGTAGAAAACAAGGAAATATTAGAAGATAAAGAAACAGTAAACATAACTCAGGAAGATGAAGTAAGGGTAGCAAGAGATTTTGTTGAGACATTATTGAAAAATGCCGATGTGGATGCCGATGTTGACATCAAGGTAGAGGACAACCTTATGAAGGTTAGGATATCTGGTGATCAAGCAAGCTGCCTAATAGGTAGAAGGGGAGATACATTGGATGCTATCCAGTTCCTTACTGGACTTGCCCTAAACAGGGTAAACAAGGATTCTAAGACTAGGGTTTTTGTAGATATTGAAAACTACAGAAAAAAGAGGGAAGAATCATTAAAGAGATATTGCTACAAGGCAGCTAGAGAGGTTGCCAAGACAAGAAGGACTAAGAAGCTAGATTATATGAATCCATATGAGAGAAGGATCATACATTCAGCCCTTCAGAATGATAGGTATGTCATCACTTATAGTGAGGGAACAGACCCATACAGGAGAGTAGTAATAGAGTGTAAGAATAAGCGCTAAAAATAAAGGACCAGCCAAGATAATTTCTTGGAGGGTCCTTTTTTATATGACTCCATGTCGTCAGTCTATTTGATTGAGCCTATTTATAGGTGGGCTTAAAATATATCCATCAAGATACTTATGCTTGAATAGCTTGTCAGGTGGTAGTCAACTACGCTTAAGTCTAGGGGAGCCACCCTCCTATGGTTGAGCCAAATTGTATTGTAGGCGGCTTTTTTTGCACCGACAATGTCATTATCGTAGGAGTCGCCCATATAGTATATTTCAGGACTTGGGCAATTGTATTTATGACATATCCTATTTTTCATTTCATCGAATATTGCCTTATCTGGCTTGTGAAATCCTACCTCTTCTGATACTAGTATCAGGTCTGGATCAAAATAAGACCTAAGGCCTAGATAGTCTATTTTCATATTTTGGTCGTAAGTTGGTCCGTTTGTAATTATACCCATGGGTATATTATTTGACTTTAACCTATCCATAAGGTCTAGTATGTGCTTGTTTACCGTGATATTGTTTTTGACTGATTCATAGGTCCTCTGAAATTTTTGGGCACTAGACTCATCAAGTATAATACCGTAGTCATAAAAGGATTTTTGAGCCCTGTAGTTACACATCTGAGTCATTGTAATTTGACCATTTAGGGCCTTGTCATAGATTTGGTTGTTGTATTTTCTAAAGTCCAAGAAGAGGTCATCAATATCATGCGGCAGGTAGCCAAACATTTTTTCAAAGGCCATTACAAAGGGGTCTTTGAGGTCGTACAGGGTGTCATCTATATCAAATACAAAAAATTTCATAAGGGCCTCCTATAAATACATAAAATTTAGGCGGAAGATAAATCTCCCACCCTAAAAATTCTTTAATTAAGCCTCTGCAAGCTCGCAAAGTCTATCGAATACATAGTCCTTGATATTCTGTCCGTCAATAACTGCCTGGTCATTTTCATCAAAATAGATCATAAAGAAGTTGATGATTATCTGGCCGTCCTTGATATAATAAGGGTCTCTGTGAAGAGGAGTAAAGTGTACTACGATTTTTTCCTGATTAAAATCAGGGTATTTTTCGTTTAATTTTTCAACTAGGTCATCCACATTTAGGACCTTTATAGGTTGAGCCATTTTAGTGGCTATAGATACGTCTTCTGCTATCCACATATTTTTTGACCAGAATCTTTTTTCAGGCTTAGTGGCTGCTGAAAGTAGCTCCCTATTCTGGATTGAGCTAAGTACTTTTCTGATAGATTCTCCATTGAAATCTTCAGTTTGGATTAATTTCATGGCCTCCATATTGGCTACATCTACAAAAAAGCTTTCATTTACTTTTTCCCTATCTGCTACTGAAGACCAGTAGTATAACATTGATTCTACAACCTCTAGGTTTGTTACTATATTGTTTACCATGGCTATCGTCCCTTCCCAATAAATAGAAAAACCGGACAAAAATAAAAGACAAATTAAAACCCCGGTTTATTCTATTTTTTACGAATATTAGTACAACTTTATTATATAGGAACAAGAAATAGTTTTCAATGATAATATAGATATCTATAGCTTATTTTATAAATAATTGCTTGGTCCTTATCCCTATATTTTATCCTTATACTTTTTAAGTCTAATCTAATATTTACATCTTAAGTCTGAGCTAATATTTAAATCAAATCATATCAAGTAGCTATAAAATTGTTATTTTAGACCTAAAGTATTGAATTATATGGCATCATACTGATATTTTTGTGGTATATATGGTATAATCAAAAGGTTAAGTAATTTTGAATATCAGGACTTAGATAATATATAAATTATGAAAAGATAAGGAGGATTAGATGTTTATCGACGATACAATTGCCGCAATAGCAACAGCCCCTGGTGAGGGTGGTATAGGTATTATAAGGATCAGTGGTGCTGATTCTATAGCTATAGCGAGTAGTATATTCAAGCCATTTTACAAGGAAAATCTGCTAGACTATCCAAACAGGAGTCTAGTTTACGGTAATATAGTCGACTCTGATAGGGTCATAGATGAAGTATTGATAGCCCGCATGGAGGGACCCAATTCATATACTGCAGAGGATGTAGTCGAGATCAACTGCCATGGTGGTTTCATATCTGTAAAGAAGATATTGGAACTAGTGCTAAAAAAGGGGGCTAGACTGGCTGACCCAGGTGAGTTTACCAAAAGGGCATTTTTGAATGGCAGGATAGACCTTTCTCAGGCAGAGGCTGTAATAGATATTATAAACGCCAAGACTGACCAGTCCCATGATATAGCCCAGACCCAACTAGAGGGGGCTTTGTCCCAAAAGGTAAGGAGCCTTAGAAATATGATAACTGAGGTCCTAGCCCAGGTTGAGGTTGCTATAGACTATCCAGAAGAGGATATAGAGTTTATTACCTACAAGGAACTAACAGACAAGACTAGTCAGATACAAAAAGAGGTAGTAAAGATGTATGAGACCTCTGATACGGGTAAAATCCTTAGAGAGGGCCTAAAGACAGCCATCCTTGGTAAGCCAAATGTAGGAAAATCATCCCTAATGAACTGGATACTTGGAGAAAATAGGGCCATAGTAACGGAGATAGCTGGTACTACAAGAGACGTAATAGAGGAATTTGTAAATATCAAGGGTATACCCCTAAAAATAGTCGATACTGCAGGTATCAGGGAGACAGACGATATAGTTGAAAAAATAGGTGTAGAAAAGTCCAGAGACCATATGAAGTCATCAGACCTAGTATTGGTGGTGCTTGACTCTTCAAGAGAATTAGAAGAAGATGACCTAGAGATTTTGGATGCCATCAACCCTCAAAAGACCCTAGTCCTTATCAACAAGATAGACCTAGAGTCTAGACTTGATATGGATAAGGTCAAAGAATATATAGCGAAGGACAATATAATACCTATATCTGCCATGGAAAACAAGGGACTTGAAAGTATCCACGACAAGATAGAAGCCATGGTATACGAGGGTAGGGTCTCAAATAAGGGTGATGTAATGATCACCAACACAAGGCATAAGGATGCCATCTACAAGGCCATGAACTCGATAAATGACGCTATAAAGGGGCTAGAAGACCATATGTCATATGACTTTATAGGGGTAGATTTAAAGGATGCCTGGGACAGCCTAGGATTTATAAATGGAGATACAGTTACAGAAGACCTACTTGATACTATATTCAAGAACTTCTGTATAGGTAAGTAATAGAGAGGAAAATATATGAAGGAAAGATACGAATCAGGAAATTATGACATAGTCGTAGTCGGTGCAGGTCATGCTGGTTGTGAGGCAGCCCTTGCATCTGCAAGAATGGGTATGAAGACCCTGATGATTACTATGTCACTAGACTCAATAGCAGCCCTACCATGCAACCCATCAATCGGTGGAACAGGTAAGGGACAGCTTGTAAAGGAATTAGATGCCCTAGGTGGACAGATGGGCCTAAACATAGATGAAACATATATCCAGTCAAGGATGTTAAATACAGCCAAGGGACCGGCAGTCCACTCACTAAGGGCCCAGACTGACAAGAACCTATACCATAGGGTTATGAAGGAAACGATAGAAAATCAGGATAACCTAGACCTAGTAATGGATGAGGTAGAAGAAATACTCCATGAGGAAAAGAAGGTCCTAGGTGTTGTTACAAGACTGGGAAATATATACAGGTCTAAGATGACTATCCTGTGCACAGGAGTATACTTAAAGTCTAAGATATTTGTAGGCCACGATACTTTTGATGAGGGACCAAATGGGCTTAACTATGCCAAGAAGCTAACAGATTCTCTAGTGGAACTAGGACTTGATATGAGGAGGTTTAAGACCGGTACTCCAGCTAGGGTACATAGGGATTCTATAGATTTTTCTGTTATGGAGCCACAGCTTGGAGATGAAAAAGTAACTCCTTTCTCATTTATGAATGAAGATATAGAAAAAGACCAGATTACCTGCTACCTTACTAGGACCACTCCTGAGACAAAGCAATTGATCCAGGAAAATATACATAGGTCAGCCATGTATTCAGGTAATATAGAGGGAACAGGACCTAGGTACTGCCCATCTATAGAGGATAAGATAGTAAAGTTCTCAGACAAGCAGACCCACCAGTTGTTTATTGAGCCAGAGGGTCTAGATACCAAGGAGATGTATATACAGGGAGTGTCTACATCATTCCCTATGGAGATACAGACCAAGATGTATAGGACTATCAAGGGCCTTGAGAATGCAAGGATTATGAGACCTGCCTATGCCATAGAATACGACTGTATAGACCCTACCAAGCTAAAGCAAAACCTTGAAATAAAGGGAGTAGAGAACCTGTTTTCAGCTGGCCAATTCAATGGTACGTCAGGCTACGAAGAGGCTGCAGCCCAGGGGATAATAGCGGGTATCAATGCAGTACTTAAGATCAGAGGAGAAGAACCATTTATATTGGATAGGTCAGAAGCCTATATAGGTGTGCTTATAGATGACCTTGTAACCAAGGGTACTAATGAACCTTATAGGATGATGACTTCAAGGGCAGAATATAGGCTCTACCTAAGACAGGACAATGCAGATGCAAGACTTACTCAAAAGGGCTATGATATTGGACTAGTCACTCAGGAAAGATATGACAGGTACCAGGCTAAAAAGGCCAAGATAGAGGCTGAAATAGACAGGCTTAGAAGGGACAGAGTCACTCCAAATGAAGCCAATGCCTACCTAGAAGAAAGAGGGTATGCTCTACTGAACAATGGTATATCACTTTATGAATTCCTAAAAAGACCAGAGATAGACTATTCAGTCCTAGAAGACCTAGGAAAGGCAAGTGACCTTGATCTATCAGATGAAGTCAAAGACCAGGCTGTTATAGTCATCAAGTATGAGGGCTATATAGACAAGCAGATGAAGCAGATAGACCAGTTCAGAAAGCTTGAAAACAAGAAACTTAGAGAAGACATGAACTATGATGAGATTGAGGGATTAAGACTTGAGGCAAGACAGAAGTTAAATGATATCAAGCCATCGTCAATAGGTCAGGCATCTAGAATATCAGGAGTATCACCAGCAGACATATCAGTCTTACTGATATACCTAGAACAGAAGAGAAGGGCTAATAGGTCTGAAAAGTAATAAAATAGGAGGAATCAATGTCAGAAGAGAATATTAAACTGCTAAGAGACGGACTTAAAAACTACAAGATAGATTGTGATGATATCATGCTTGATAGGTTTGAAACCTACAGGGAGATCCTAGTTGATTTTAACCAGCATATGAATCTTACCGGTATCACAGACCAAAGAGAGGTATATATCAAGCACTTCCTAGATTCAGTTGCCATATTTAAGCATGGCTACCTGACTGGAGACTTGTCGGTAATAGACGTTGGTACAGGAGCTGGATTTCCAGGCCTACCATTTAAGATCGCCAATCCAGATATTGAACTTACCCTACTTGATTCCTTAAACAAGAGGATAAACTTTTTAAAAGAGGTAGGAAGGGGAATTGGATTTGATGATATAGACTATGTCCACGGTAGGGCAGAGGAGATAGGTCAGAACAAGGACTACCGCCAAAAGTTTGATATAGCGACTGCAAGGGCTGTAGCCAATCTGCCAGTGTTACTTGAGCTATGCGTACCATTTGTAAAAATAGGAGGCTTCTTTATCTGCCTAAAGGGACCAAATGCAGTCAAGGAACTGGAAGAGGCACAAAATGCCATCAAAATATTGGGAGTCAAACTAGTAGAGCTTATAGAGGTTGACCTACCAGATGAAGAACTAAAACATACAGTCTTGATATTTAAGAAAGAAAAAAATACACCGATAAAATACCCACGTAAGGCTGGAAAACCATCAAAAAATCCACTTTAATAGATAATAAGCGGATTAGTGATCTCTTATATCACTTAGTAATTGACTTTAAATATTTATAGCAAAGATTTCAAAAACTAAAAAAGGTTTATAAAAAGGAAGTATAAACTGTGCTTGTGAAATAACCATTGGCGTTAAATAATTTATTTAATCGACAGGTTACAAACAAGCACAAGTAATACTTCCTTTAAAATATTCCCTATAATTATTTATAATCTTTAGCTATAATTTTTAAAGCCTCAATAGCCTTATCTACATCAGACTTAGTATTAAAGTAGCCAAAGCTAAATCTCACAGCTCCCTGCCTTATTGTCCCTATTGTCTGATGGGCAAGTGGAGCACAGTGGATTCCTGATCTTGTAGCTATATCAAACTCAGAATTTAGCCTAAATGTGACTTCTCCTGAGTCCATATCCCCTATATTGATGGCAACAACTGCTGCCCTTTCTTTGGCGGATTTTGGACCGTATAAGATTACATTTTCTATGTTTGATATATTGTCTATAAAGTACTGTGTAAGCTCTTCTTCATGTCTACGTATAGTGTCTATGCCAGTCTCTAGGATAAAGTCTACCCCAGCTCCAAGGCCTGCTATACCAGGTGTATTGTGGGTACCTGACTCATACTTGTCAGGGTATAGGTTTGGCTGGACTATCTCCTCTGAATGAGAACCTGTTCCACCCTCCCTTTGGCTTTCTAGTCTTATCTTGTTGTTGACATATAAGACTCCTGTTCCCTGAGGTCCAAGTAGACACTTGTGTCCAGGCATTGCCAACATATCTATATTCATTTCACCTATATTTATATCATATACACCAGCAGATTGAGAAGCATCTACCAAGTATACTATGTCATGATTTTTAGCTATTTGGCCTATAGCCTTGATATCTACAAGGGTTCCTACAACATTTGAAGCATGGGTAGTGACTATAAGCCTTGTATTTTCGTTAATTGCTTCTTCTATATCTACGGGATTTACCCTACCCTCAGAATCTGCCTTTACAAATGTATGACTGACACCTATATTTTCCAGCTGCATAATAGGTCTTAGGACTGAGTTATGCTCCATAGTGGTTGTTACTACATGGTCACCAGTTTTTAGTAGACCCTTAATTGCTAGGTTTAATGAGTCTGTAGCATTGAAAGTATATACTACGTCCATTGGGTTTTTGATATTGAATAGTTTAGCTAGCTTGTCCCTAGTCTCCTCAACTACCATGGCTGACTTATAGGCCATCTTATGACCAGACCTACCAGGATTTGCACAGTAATTTCTCATGCAGTCGTCTATTGTTTCGTAGACTTTTTCTGGCTTTGGGTATGTTGTGGCAGCATTGTCTAAATAAATCATTTATTTACCCCCTTATTAAATTTATTGTATGTAAGTTTAATGAAAACTATAGTCTATTTAAACTTTAAATATTCATTGTCTTTTAGGGCTATATGACCGCCTGAATAATTCTTTCCTTCAACTGTTAGCTTGACCTGCTTTACCTTGAATGTCTTTACCATACTGTTTGTGAAGGCCTGTAGTGAAAGGCTCTCAGCACTTGATCCCTGGTCGAAGTTTACAAATGCATCATTTACGTCAACATTTAGGGTCCTGATTCCATCAACTGTTACTACCTTGGCAGTATTTACCTGGGCATTTTTTGGTATTACACCATTTGCTGATAGTTCCTTCATTATATTTCCAACGCTTATTTCGTTTACCAACTTTGTATGTGGTGTAAGTTTTTCTGTATTGATATCATAAGTGTAATAAGTTATTTCTTTTAGGTCTGCTGTTATAGCCTTATCTTCCCCTTTTGACTTATCAGATTTCTTTTTAGTTGATTTTTTCCCGTCTTCATCCTTTGTTGATGATGTTTCTCTATCGTTAGTTTCAATGTTGTCCTTTTGAACATCCTTGTTTTCTTCCTTGTCTTGTTCCTGCTTGTTCTGGGAGCTCGCCTGACCTTTTTGTGACTGACATCCTACTGCAAAACCAGCAGTTATTGTAAGTGTAGCAACCAGTACTAGATATTTAATCGTATTTTTTATTTTCACAATTACCTCCTTGTATTTTTAACTAATAAACACAATACATAAATAAGTATACTATCTTAATAATAATATACCAACCTTAAGGATAACTATACCACAATTGCTATATTTTTTGTACTTGTTGGGGACAATATTAGGATGTATAGTATAGAAAACCATATATTTAATAGTAATATTTTTTCAACTATCTATAAAAAAAAATGCTTATTTAAACAAAAATTTTTATTAATCATATGTAAATAATCTGAATATTGTGTTATGATGTATGTAGAAGTGCAATCAAACTTTTGAGAGGAGGAGCTTTAATGGATATTAAAGTAGACGCAAAGGGTCTAGCTTGCCCAATGCCAGTTATAAAAACAAAGAAGGCTCTAGAAGAAATAGAATCTGGAGTAGTTGAGGTTACAGTAGATGATGTAGCTCCTAGGGAAAATGTTATCAAATTCGCTAAATCTTTGAACTGTGAAGCTGAAGTAGTAAGCGAGGATGGACCAGTTACAGTTATTAGGATTAAAAAGGGTGAGAATGTAAATATAGACATCAATGATGAAGATATAACTTGTGACCTACCAAGTGGTAGAGGAGAAGTTATAGCCATTATGAGCAATAAAATAGGTAGTGGAAATGATGAATTAGGTGCTGTTCTTATAAAGGGATTTTTATTTGCGCAGACTGAAGCATCTCCTTTACCAAAATCTATATTATTCTTAAATAGTGGTGTAGAACTTACTACTATCAACGAAGCCACAGTTGAACATATCAAAACTCTTGAATCAAAGGGAGTTGAGATACTTTCTTGTGGTACTTGTCTTGACTACTATGGTCTTAAGGATGAGTTGAAGGTTGGTTCTATAACTAATATGTACACAATAGTTGAGAATATGAAATCAGCATCAAAGGTAGTAACAATAGGATAGGGGAATATATGAACGATTTTTATGTAGTGTCATTTAACTCGACACATCATGCAATAAGGACTGAGAAGTTACTTGAGTCTGAGGGACTTAAGATAATGACTCTTCCAACACCTAGAGAGATTGCAGCTAGCTGCGGTCTATCTATTAAATTTGATTATGATGACCTTGATAGAATCAATGTCATTATGACAGACAACTCTCTTGAAAGAAGAGGTATCTTCCATATAGTCAAAAATGAAGATGGGAGTAGAGAGGCAATAAAGATAGAGGATTAAAGGAGGGATTTTATGGCCTTGGATTTAAAGGTGGGATCTCTTGTTGAATTAAAAAAGCAACATCCTTGTGGCAGTAAGGAGTTTACTATTACTAGGACGGGCGCCGATGTAAAATTTAAGTGCAACAATTGCGGTAGAGTTATCATGCTTGATAGGGAGACTGCAGAAAAAAGAATTAAAAAGTTTTTGTAATTAATTTTAAGGCCCTGCCTTATGCAGGGCTAGTAAATTGATATATTATTTTGTTTTTAATTAATGGAGGTGCTTTTAAAATGGCAGTAAAATTTGCAAAAAGACTTGAAAATGCGGAAGGTTCAGCAATTCGTGAAATCCTTAAGTTAGCTTCTAATCCAGAGGTTATCTCATTTGCAGGAGGATTACCAGCTCCAGAACTATTCCCAGTTGAAGAAATGAAGAAGGTTGCTGAAGTAGTTCTTGAAGAACAGGGACAGGCAGCAATGCAGTACTCTGCAACAGATGGTTACCTACCACTAAGAGAAGCTATAGCTGAAAGAATGAACAGAAAGTTATACACTAATGTTGAAGCTAAAGATATATTAGTTACTAACGGTTCTCAGCAGTGTCTAGATTTCATGGGTAGAGTATTCCTTGATGAAGGAGATAAGATAATAGTAGAAAGTCCATCTTATCTAGGAGCCCTTAATGCATTTAAGGCATATGGTCCTCAGTTTATAGAAATACCAACAGACGGAGACGGTATGATAATGTCTGAACTAGAAAAGGCATTAGAAGAAAATCCAGATGTTAAGTTCATCTATGTTATACCAGACTTCCAGAATCCATCAGGAAGAACTTGGCCAGTAGAAAGAAGAAAAGAATTCATGAAAATCATCAACAAGTATGAAATACCTGTTGCAGAAGATAACCCATACGGTGAATTAAGATTCGAAGGTGAAATATTCCCATCTCTTAAGTCATTTGATGAAAAGGGTCTAGTACTATTCTTCGGTACATTCTCTAAGATACTTTGTCCAGGATACAGACTTGGTTGGGTTGCAGCAGCACCAGAAATTATTGAAAAATTCAATATATCTAAGCAGGCAGCTGACCTTCAGGCTTCTACAGTATCTCAGATGGAAATAGCTAAGTTTATAGAAATGTATGACCTTGATGCTCACGTTGAAAAGATCAAGGAAGTATACGGACACAGAAGAACAGTTATGATGGATGCTATGGATGAATATTTCCCTAAGGAAGTTACTTTCACTAGAACAGATGGTGGTCTGTTTACTTGGGTAACTCTTCCAGAAGGCATAGATGCAGCTAAGTTAATGAGGGATGTTGTTCTTCCAAACAACGTTGCTTATGTACCAGGTGAACCATTCTATCCAAACGGTGGAAATGCTAACCACTTTAGAATGAACTATTCTTGTATGCCTGATGAAAGAATAGTTGAAGGCTGTAAGAGACTAGGTAAGGCTCTTTACGAAGCAATAGCGGCTTTATAAGAAAAACTTTACAAAATAAATTTAGTATAATATTATTGGAAACGGTCTCCTCTACGGGGACCGTTTTTTATGGTATAATTATTATAAGAATAATTAAAATTAGGAGGATGTTTATGAAGTACGATGAACAGATATACAGACCACCCAAGGAATATAAGTCTATACTTCTTCAGGTAACCAGTGGATGTACCCACAATAAGTGTAAGTTTTGTGGTATGTACAGGTATACCAACTTCAAGATGGAGTCTCTAGACCAGATAGAAGAGGATGTAATAGAGGCCAGCCAGCACCCATACTATAGGGGGGTCAAGAGAGTATTCCTATTAAATGGTAATCCATTTGTATTAAAAACTGAAAGACTCCTAAAAATAGCAGATATAATACACAAGCACCTGCCACAGGTAGAGGTCATATGTATGTATTCATCTATCAAAGATATAGAAAACAAGTCTGACCAAGAGCTAAAGATGCTTAAAGATGCAGGTATAAATGACCTTTATCTTGGTATAGAATCAGGCAACCAAGAAGCCCTTGAATTTATCAATAAGGGAAACACAGTTAAAGAGGCTATTACTCAAATGAAGAGGCTAGACAAGTTTGACTACAATTACTATGCTATGATACTTACAGGTCTTATGGGACGTGGAGTAGACAAGGCTATAGAAAATGGAAGGTTGACTGGCCTTATGCTATCCCAGGTCAATACTAGGGGTATATTTCCTATGTCAGTGACCCTCGTACCAGGTACGGAGCTATGGGACTTGAATAGGAGGGGTGAGTATGAAGAAGCTACGGAGTACGACAGGTTGATAGAGTTAAGGTCTATCCTAGAAAATCTCCACCCACAAAAGACATCCCTATTATCATCTGCCCACAACTCAAACACTATGTATATAAAGGGAATAGCTCCAAGAGACAATGACAAGATGATAAAAGAGATAGACGATATTCTATCTGAAGCATCTCCTGAAGAAATGCAGGATTGGATAGATAGGGGACGAATTAGGTTGTAGGCATTAGTAAAATATTTATAAGATAAGAATGTTTTTGAAGATAGATTAAAAATCTTAAAAGAGCTTAAAAGGGGTTTAAAAAAATCAAAAATTGAACATAAGTTATTGAGTGACAAATCTCTCCTCACTATTTGTTATTTAAAAAAACAGACTAGATAATTAGTCAGTCAGCAATCTATCAGCAACAAGTAAAGTTGTAAATACAAGATCAAACTAGTAGATAAAAATTAAATTGCAAATATTATATGTCAAATTCTTATATTTATCTTGACGGATCGCTTCTAATAGGATAAAATATATGGGTATGAGAATAAAAGATTCTCGTCTCTGCTCCGAGTAGGATCGGAGCCGTATAGTCCAAAGGGAGGTGAAAAATAATGAAAGCTTATGAATTACTTTACATAGTAAAGCCAACTCTAGATGATGAAGCTAGAGAAGCTGTACTAGAATCAATTAAGAACATAATAACAGAAGCTAACGGTGAAGTTGGTGAAGTTGATGTTTGGGGAAGTAGAAAGTTAGCTTATCCAATCCAGAAGTTCAGAGATGGTGTTTACACATTAGTGAACTTTAAGGCAACTGTTGATTTTCCAAAGGAATTAGACAGAAGATTAAAGATAAGTGAAGACGTAATAAGACATATCATAGTTGCGCAGGATGAAAAATAATAGGTGGTGTTAATATGAACAATGTTGTACTAGTCGGAAGATTAACTAAAAACCCAGAATTGAGGTATATACCAGGTTCTGGAACACCAGTGGCTACATTCACATTAGCTATTGATAGAGATTACAAGAATAGGGATGGTTCTACAACTACCGACTTTATTCCTGTAGAGATAATGGGAAAGCCAGCCGAATTTTGTGCCAATTATATTACAAAAGGAAGATTAGTAGGAGTTCAGGGTTCTATCAGAGTTGATAGATATGATGCTGCTAATGGAGAAAAGAGAAGCTTCACAAAGGTCGCAGGTCGTAACATACAAGCTTTGGAAAGTAAGAATAGCCAGGCTTCAGGTAGCGTAATGCCAGGTCCATCTGATGGTGGATTTAGTGCTCCTAAGTTTGAGCCAAGTGACGTAGTTAGTCCTTCTGAATTTTCAGCTGTTGACGATGACGATGTGCCATTTTAATGGAGAGGAGAGATTTAGTCATGATAAACAAGAAAAGACGTAAGAAGAAAAGAGTTTGTCAGTTCTGTGCTGACAAGAACACTAAAATAGATTACAAGAACTATCAGAAGCTAGAGAAGTTTGTCACTGAAAGAGGCAAAATACTTCCTAGAAGAATAACTGGTACTTGTGCTAAGCACCAGAGAGAGCTTACAAAGGCTATCAAGATGGCAAGAAATATAGCTCTATTACCATATACAGTTGAATAAATCTATATTGTAAATATAACAAAGGTCGCTGACAATCAGCGACTTTTTTTATATCTACAAAATGTCTAAGAAGGTCAATTGATTTACATTATACATCTAAGGTGGTATAATTAAGTATGGTATACACTCTTAATAATGGGGTGTTAATACCTAAATTACCATTGGAGGTGGTGAATTGAGCTTTGATAAAAAAACAGAAGAAGAAAATAGAAAATACCTAGAAGAATTAATTAAAAGAAATTATATCAATCCTAATATAGTAAATGCTATACTGGTTTTATTGCTGTCGTTATTGGTGGCTTTAACAGTAAAGACTACCTATATATTTGCAATAATCGGACTTATACCAATGACTATATTGGCTATGAGGGCTAATATGGTATATTCTATATCAGCAGTCGGTATTTTGGGTGCACTTGCATACTCACTGGGCGGGTCTGGACAGGCTGGAGCTATAGTACTTGTATATTTATTACCGGCAACTATATCCGGGCTTATCTTTTCTAAGAGTTTTATGTATAAGTTTTCCAATTATTCTAATGTGGGGATTTTCTCTAAGGAGACGGGCAAAGAGGTTATGACATTTATAAATCTCAAGCTATTCTTTGTATCCATAGTAGTGTATGTAGTTGGTATAAGTACTTACTACCTATTTATGAAATATACTCAGGGAGTTGACCTTATAAAGGAGATGCAGGTATTTTTTGACAAGTTTTTAAAACTATACCTAGCCAATATAGGTCAGGAAGAAATAGACAAGTTAAACAAGGTCGGAGCTATTGACCAATTGAAAAATATAGCCAGTATGGTTCCGGTGTTTGTTTTCTTGAGGGCTGTTATCCTAGCGCTTGTGACGTATTATGTAGCACCCCTAATCGCCAACTTAGTATATGAGAAAAAGATACTGAACCTTCCTATAAGTATGATTATACTTCCTGGAAATCCTGTTGTATTTATGTTTATAAGTATACTGATCCTATTTTCTATAGGTTGGTTTTATAAGGAATATAATATGGATATAGTTATAAATAACTTTATCATTGTTATGAATATCCTATTTTTCTTGGAAGGTATTTCACTTTTTATCTTCAGTATAAAAAAATGGGGTAGTATTAAGAAAAAGGTTAACTGGTTCTTGATACTGGGACTTACAATTGTTATGGGTGTATTGCCCGGAATAGCAGTTATAGGCATGTTAGACAATATGATGAATTTTAGAGAGAGATGGTTGCCTTTAGTAGGAGGAAATAATGAAAAATAAGAAGGAAAAAAAATATGCTTCTGATTACCTCGAGTATATATGTTTTTTAGTGATGTTGGCCCTATGCCTATATGTCCTTCTTAAAAATATATTACTCGGACTGGCGGCTATAATAGTCACTGTGGCAATCATATACGTATGGAGCAGAAATAAAAGGTTGGAGTCTGATAGTTGGAGAGAAGAGGTAAAATCTTTGACTATGACTTGTGATAAGATGACTAGGACTTCAATTGCCAATATACCCGTTCCAGTATGCTTTATCGAGCTAAATGGAAGGATAATATGGGCTAATAAAAAGTTTGAAGAGATGGTGTCAGACAAATATCCAATCGACAAGGAATTAGAAGACTATGTCGGCGATATCACTCTTAGGAAGATACTAGATGAAACAAAGGTTATAGAAGATGAGTACAGCTTCAATGATAGGGACTACAGGATAGTATATTATTTCAACAAGAAAAATGACATACAAGACGGAAGTGTAGACTATATGGCTGTTATATACTGGTTTGATATTACAGACCTAAAGAACCTAAATAAAGAGCTTGAAAACAATAGGGAAGTAGTCCTAAATATACAAGTTGATGGTTATGAGGAGGTCATGAAGTCTACACCAGAAGAAAACAGACCTATTATAGCAATGGATATTGAGAGGCTTCTTACTAGTCTTCAAGATGAGACCAAGGGACTGCTTACCAAGGTCACAAATGACAAGTACCTACTATTTACCAATGAAGAGTCCCTAAATGAGCTTGAAAAGAGCAAGTTCTCTGTCTTGGAAAAGGCTAGGGAAATAGAGCATGGCAACTCCCTACCCGTTACTATGTCAATAGGTGTTGGCCGTGGAGGAGATACCATAGAAAGGACTGGGGAATTTGCATCAGGAGCTATGGATATGGCTCTTGGCCGTGGAGGAGACCAGGTCGCTGTAAGAGACAAGGAAGGATTTAACTTCTATGGAGGTAAGTCCAAGGGGTATGAGAGAAAGACCAAGGTAAAATCAAGGTTGATAGGTCTTGCTCTTAAAGAGATAATCAACCAGTCCAACAAGATACTTATAATGGGTCACCACTATCCAGATATGGATGCTATGGGGGCTGCAGTTGGAGTATATGATATATGTAAGTCCTTTGGCAAAAAGGCAAATATAGTCCTTAACGATGTTACTGAAGCAGTTGAAATATTTGTCGAGAGGGTCAAAGAGGATGATTACTACCAGGATATATTTATATCGCATGACAAGGCTATAGACATGTGTGATGAAAACACCCTAGTGATAGTTGTAGACACACACAGGCCAAGCTATACAGAGTGCAGCAAGCTACTTGATATATCTAAGAGGATAGTGCTTATAGACCACCACAGAAGGGGCGTAGAGTATATAAATGACACAGTACTATTATTCCATGAGATATATGTATCATCTACTTGTGAGATGGTTACAGAGCTAATCCAGTATATCGATGCCGATATAAATATAAATAAGCTTACGGCAGAGGGGCTACTTGGTGGTATATACCTAGACACTAAGAATTTTGAGTTTAAAACAGGTGTTAGAACATTTGAGGCTGCATCATTCCTTAGGAATATGGGGGCTGATACCCTAGCAGTCAAGAAATTCTTCAATTCTCATGCAGAGGACTTCTTGGTAAAGGCAGAGATAATACAGAGAACAGAGATAATAGACAACAAGATATGTATATCCTATTCAAATGAACAGATAGATAATATAAATATAGTGATTGCCAAGGCAGCAGACGAACTCTTAAATATCAAAAAGATAGAGGCATCCTTTGTACTGGGGATGAAGGGAGACGTGGTGTTCGTTAGTGCAAGGTCAATTGGTGATATAAATGTTCACGTATTGATGGAGAAGATTGGAGGAGGAGGTCATCTTGATATAGCTGGAGCCCAGCTAAAGGATGTCAGCCTATCTCAGGCCTATAATATGGTCAAAGAAATTATTACAGATTATTTAGAGGAGGAAGAATAACTATGAAGGTTATTTTATTAAAAGATGTAAAGGGAACAGGTAAAAAGGGAGAAATAAAGGAAGTAAGCGACGGATACGCAAGAAACTTCCTACTAAAGAAGGGCGCTGCAGTAGAGGCTACTGGAACAAATATGAAGGAGTTAGATGAAAAGGCCAAGTCAAAGGAAAGAAAAGAGCTAATAGCCTATGAAGAAGCTGTCCTACTAGGCAAGCAGATGGAAGAGGTCAATATAGTTATAGAGGCCAAGGCTGGAGAGGGCGGAAGGTTATTCGGTTCAATAACATCAAAGGAAATAGCAGAACAGCTAAAGAAGCAGAAGAACATAGATGTAGACAAGAGAAAGATAAGTCTTGATGAGCCAATCAGGTCTTTAGGATCAAGATTTGTAGATATAAAGATACACCAGAAGGTTACAACAAGAATAAGAGTAGATGTAAAGGAAATATAGTAGGAGCGACTTAGATAGGTCTAGGTTGGATAAATATAAAAATCTGATCTTAAATAAGTAGTAAAATAGAGAGCGAGGTTTTTACCTCGCTTAAAATTTATAAAGGAGTGAAAATAGTGGAGGATATCAAAAAAAATATTCCCTATAGTCTGGAGTCTGAACAGTGCGTAATAGGGTCTATTCTCTTGGATGCAGATACATTTTTAATAGTTGATGAAGTCCTAAATGGGGATGACTTCTATATAGGGTCCCATAAGATCATATATGACACTATGGCCGAACTCAACAATGAGAGAATACCAATAGATGTCGTAACATTGTCTGAGAGAATAAGAAATAAGGGGCTCCTAGACCAGATAGGTGGAGTCAATTACCTTACTAGTACGACAAGGATTATACCTACTACCTCAAATGTAAAAACATATGCAGATATAGTAAAAGAAAAATCTATATTAAGGAGGCTCATAGAGGCCTCAGGAGATATAATGAATCTTTCATACAATCCAGGTGAGAGTATAGAGGAGATCCTAAATATAGCAGAAAAGAAGATATTCGATATATCTCAGGACAATGCCGGTGTAGACTTTAACCCCATAAATGAAATCCTTAAAAACGTATTTAAAAATATAGAGGACAACTACAACAACGGAAGTGAAATGACAGGACTTGATACAGGCTTTAAGGACCTAAATGACAAGCTAGGTGGATTCCATAAGTCCGACCTGATCCTAATAGCTGCAAGACCTGGTATGGGTAAGACGGCCTTTGCCCTTAACCTAGTTGCCAATGCAGCCCTAAGAGCCAAGGCTAAGGTGGCGGTATTCTCCCTTGAAATGTCAAAGGAGCAGTTAGTTCAAAGACTTGTATCAGCCCAGTCAAATGTAGAGCTAAAGAATATAACTACTGGTAAAATAGCAGACAATCAGTGGTCCGACCTGATAGACGCTATGAAGGTCTTGGGTGTAGCCAATATATATATAGATGACTCTCCGGGCATAAAGATGTCTGAGATTAGGACCAAGTGTAGAAAGCTCAAAATAGACCAGGGACTTGATATGATAATGATAGACTACCTTCAGTTGATGGAGGGGGATGGAAAGGCTGAGTCAAGACAGCAGGAGGTCTCAAAGATATCCAGAGGTCTTAAGATCCTAGCAAAGGAGATGGATTGCCCAGTGCTTGCCCTATCACAGCTATCTAGAAATACGGAAAGTACAAAGGACCATACACCTAAGCTATCTGACCTTAGGGATTCAGGGGCCATAGAGCAGGATGCAGACATAGTAATGTTTATATATAGAGAAGATTATTATGAGGAGATTGAGACTAAAAAAAAGAATATAGCCGACATCAAGATAGCCAAAAACAGGCATGGAGAATTGTCAACTATTGAGCTTGTATGGATAAGTGAAATACAAAAATTCAAGGACAAGGCAAAAGAAATAGGAAGCTAAAATCTATATATAGATTTTGTTAATTTTAAAAAAGATAAATTTAAAGTTATGATATGTTCAATATAAATAACGAATTTACTAATGAATATAGTTAATGGGTCGGTATAATAAATTGGTACCAAAATTCTAAAAATTTATGAGTTATTCACAGAAAATATGTTCTTTTCAACAGAAAAGTGTGGATAACTCTATTTTTTTGTGTGTATTACTTGATATTTAGGGATTGTATTATCCACTTACTCCACAGACTTATGCACAATTTCTGTGTATAAGTCTGTGGTTAAGTCTATGGATAAGATTTAGGTCAACCTTAGGTCGGGACCATAGAATTCAAATATTTTAAAATTACCGATGATTCTAGATGTGATTCTATCTGTGTATACTTGGTATAGCATACCTACATCTAGATTTGTTGATATAATTGTCTTTTTCTTAGAATTGATCCTAGAGTTCAGGATGTTAAATAGTTCTGATATTGTAAATGAGTTGACCATCTCTGTTCCTAGGTCATCTATAATCAAGAGGTCTGTCTCGTAGACGTTATTGTAGTTTTCTTGGTCTGACCTAGAGTAGTCCGCCCTTTTAAACCTGTATTTTTCTATTATGTCCATTAGGTTAAAGGCTGTCTGGTAGATTACAGTGTGGCCCTCTTTTAGGATCTCTCTTGCTATACAGCTGCAAAGGTAGGTCTTCCCAAGGCCTGGAGTTCCTGTGAAGAGTAGATTGTCCTTGCCGCAGGTCTTGTTCTCTTTGAAGTAATAGAGATATTCGTCAATGTCTGACATGATGTTTTTCATATTTTCACGAGGGCTGAGTTCGTAGTTTTCAAATTCTTGGTCTGAGAAAACAGAAAAATTGAACTTGTCAAAATTGCTATCGTCCAATATCTTGTCTAGGTTGGACATCCTATAGGAGTCCTGGAGGATTTTCTGCTTTAGGCACTTACACTGGTCGCCTGACTCCAAAAATCCGGTATCCTTACAGATTGGACACCTGTACTTTAGGTCTAGGTAGTCACTAGGTATCCCATAGTATTCAAAGAGGTCTGACTTTTTCTTTATCATAGAGTTAAGCTCATACCTCATAGTTTCTATATCTTCATCTGAACAAGAATTAAAGAGCATCTTGCTTATATTAAGACCCATCATCCTGATGTCATTGCTAAGAGAGTCTATATCAGGATATTTTTCATTGATTTCTTTGATTCTCTTTTCTTGTAGAGCCAAGTTTTTATCTCTTGTGTACTGGTAGTCGAGTAGGATTTCTCTTTCCTTGCTAGGATCCATATCTATACCTCCTTACTTTTTATTTAACTTACGTACTAGCTGGGTTAGTTCCTCTGGTGAATACTTGGAGGCAGCTCCCTGCTTATAGTTGTGAAAGGCAGTTTTTTTGACAGGGACAGCCTGTCTAGGTGATTTAGCCTGTGAGTGTTTTTTCTTATCCTCTTTGGCCTTGATGAATCTCTTATCCTCTGCCTCTACATCTTCTAGGGTCTTTACTCCTGACTTATGCCATGCCTTTATTATACCATCTATATACTTTATACTAGGCGTACTAGTATTTATGGTCTTGGAGCAGGCCATAAGAATCATGTCCTTGTCCATTTGATACTTTTCTATCCAATCCTCCATGACTTCTTCTTCATAGGAAGTTGGATTTTTTCTATTTATACCTAGAGACCTAAATACTTCCCTGTATATTTCATTTTTTGTCCTAGACTCTTCCTCGTACAGGTCTAGGTCATGGAGGCTGGAAATATTGTTGTCAAACCAAGACTTCATAATACCTTTTACATAGCTTATAGACTTTATTCTACCCTTGTTTTCACTCGCCCTTACAAAGGCTGTTATGGCTAGGTCTGTATTTAGCTGATAGTATTCTATGGCTTCCATTATTTCTAGCTTTTCATTTGGAGTCAGTGGACGACCCGCTATTGCTTCCATATCTTCATACATACTTATATAGTCACTACTAGAAGCCTTGTCCACATCGTATTCCTGATCTTCACCCAGGGGTTGGTCTAGGTGCTTTTTGATATGGTCGTATTTGATATCCAAGAACTCTATGGATATTGTATCATTTGGGCCTGTATGGATTTTAACCACACCCATATCCTCCCAAAATCTCCAAGCATCCATTACTTCTTCTTCAGATATGCTAAGGGTTGTTGCTATTGTTTCATTGTTTAGGTCTTCTTTTGCTCTACCCCTGTAGAAATAAGCTTCCCTGTATCCTAGAAGGAAGACTTTTAATTGGTCTCCAGAGGCTATTGGTATGTACATATCCAAGAAAAGACTTGGTATAGTGACATCACTATAAAGTTCATTTTTTATTGTTCTGTAAAACATTAGTCCTCCTTTCTTTGGCCCTACTTGTGGTAGGGTTCTGAGTTATTTATCCTAAATGACCTGTAGATTTGCTCTAGTAGTATGAGCCTCATCAACTGGTGTGGAAAGGTCATAGCCGAAAATGAAAGCTTGAAATCAGAGGCCTTTAGTACTGAATCAGATAGACCCAAGGATCCGCCTATTACAAAGTTTATATGGCTATTGCCGCTGACACTCAGGTCGTTTATCTTTTTGGCAAGGCTCTCAGAGGACAAGTTTTTGCCGTCTATAGCGAGGGCTATAGTATATGAGTTTGGCCTTATCTTTGAGAGAATTGCGTCTCCTTCTGTGTTCTTTATTATTTCCATATCCCTTGGACTCAGGTTTTCTGGAGCTTTTTCATCATTTAGCTCTATTATTTCCAACTTGGCATATCTAGACAATCTCTTGGAAAATTCATCTATGCCCAGCTTAATATATTTTTCTTTTATCTTTCCGACAGATATTATACTTATCTTTAACATTATTTTTTCACCTCGTGTAGGGATGATAGGGAGTCTCTAAGGAGTATATCTAGGTTTACGTCCTTGCCAATTATCATGGAGTTTTCCTTTAGGATATGGTTTGATGTCTCGTATGCCAGTTGGGGGAAGTTATTTTCCCTACTGAGATGGGCCAGAAGTATGTGTTCTGTACCATTGTTTATAAGGTCTACCACAAACTTTGCAGCATCCTCATTTGACAGGTGGCCTATATCAGACATTACCCTCTTTTTTAGGGCGTAGGTATATGAACCCATCAGCAACATCTCCTTGTCATAGTTAGACTCTAGAATTACTAGGTCAGAACCTAGGATATTTTTTCTGATATTTTCTGACACATGGCCTATATCAGTTGCTATTGAGATCTTGTTGTCTTTTTCGTTTGTAAAGCTAAAGCCTACAGGGTCACTGGCATCGTGGCTGATAGAAAATGGCTTTACCAAAAGGTCTTTTATATTGTAGGCCTTATCGTTTTCAAATATATTTACAAGGTTTTCGTCAACCTTGCCTATCTTTGATTTTGTCGCAAGCCAGGTTTTATAATTTATATAGATAGGTAGTTTGTAGCGTCTTGATAGGATACCTATACCCTTGATATGGTCTGAATGTTCATGGGTAACCAGTATGCCATCTAGCTTTGTTGGGTCAACTCCGATTTCCTCAAGAGACCCTGTGATTTTCTTGCCGCTAAGTCCTGCATCTACAAGGATATTTGTATCCTTAGAGCCTACATAGTGACAGTTTCCGCTTGAACCACTACCGATTGAGCAGTATTTTAACATAAGCACTTCCTTTCATTTGTATATAAATATTATAAGCCATATTTTGTTTTATTTCATCAATTTTTTGTCCTATGCTTATATGTGGATATTGTCCTAATGTAAGAAAAATATAAGACAAAAATAAAAATATAGGTAGGGTATAAGGAGTCGTATGCTCCGCAATAAGGCAGCATAATATGAAACACAGCTAGTCAGAGTTACTTTATATAAAGAAAATAAAAAAGCTAGAAGCAAAAGCTCCTAGCTAAATGTTTACTGATTAGTCTTCGTATACAGAGAAATCTTCCTTTGTAACTCCACAATCTGGACATTCCCAATCTTCTGGAATATCTTCGAAAGCTGTTCCTGGTTCAATCCCTGAATCTGGATCTCCTATAGCTGGATCATAAACGTAACCACATACATCGCATACATATTTCTTCATATCAAATACCTCCAAATATAATTTATTTTTTGTTTTTATTGCTATTTTATTATATCAAATTAATACCCATAAAAAAACTAGTTTAACATATTTTTTTATTTATTCTCAATTTTTTCTGAACATTCAGGACAAATACCTATAAATTCCAATTGATGTGATGTTACCTGGTAGCCAGTATCATTTTCTACCTCATCAAGGATATCGGGTAGGGGACATTTTTCTACGTATTCAGTCTTGCCGCATACCTTACACCTTATAGTGTGTTTGTGGGAACCTGTGTTTAGCTGAAATATACCACTACCATCAGAATTGACATGACGGATAACTATATCCGACTCACAAAGAGCAGTCAGGGTTCTGTATACAGTAGAAAGATTTATATTGATATTTTCCTTAATTATAGAGTATATTTCTTCTGCACTTAGGGGCCTATCTGCATGTCTTAGACAATTTATTAGGGACATCCTCTTTTTTGTTGTTTTTAGGTTGGCAGACTTAAGCAGTTCATTGTTTTCTTTTCTATGGTTATCATTTGAACAATTACATGAATTCATTTTACCTCTCCTTCTTGATAAAAACATATCTAAATAAAATTATACCACTAAAAGTATGACTTTAAAAATAAAATTAAGTACTAGGATATTGACAAAGAAAACTAATAAGAATATACTTTAAGAGAAAAGAAAATGCAAAAGTAATGCATTTGCATTAAGCTAATTAGGAGGTTTTATATGAATAAACTAGGATTAAAGGTATCAGCATTATTTATCGCAGCATCTTTTGCACTTGCAGGTTGCAGCGGTGGACAGGCTAGTCAGACAAAAAAGAGCGATGATTCGAAGCTAAAAGTATATACAAGTTTCTATCCTATGTACGATTTTACGTCTAAGATAGGTGGAGATAAAGTTGAAGTTGTCAACCTGGTGCCATCAGGTACAGAGCCACACGACTGGGAGCCAAGTGCTCAGGACCTTGTGAAAATAGGTGAAGCAGACTTATTTGTATATAGTGGTGCTGGAATGGAGTCTTGGGTAGACAAGTTAGATGAAAATGTAAAGGATGGAAAGCTTACAAAGGTTGAGGCATCTAAGGGAATTGAATTATTAAAGGGTGAAGAACACGATCATGACCACGAAGATGCTCATGACAAGCATGATGACCACAAGGATGCTGAAGACAAGCACCACGATCATGAAGATGCTGAAGATAAGCATCATGACCATGAAGATGCTGAAGACAAGCATCATGACCATGAAGATGCCCATGAACATCATCACCATGGCGAGTATGACCCACATGTATGGTTGGCTCCAATGAATGCCAAGGCACAGATGAAGAACATACTAGATGGTCTAGTAAAGGCAGACCCTAAGAACAAGGACTACTACCAGAAGAACTTTGATACATATTCTAAGAAGCTAGATGACCTAGATGCCAAGTACAAAGCAGAATTATCAAAGACAACAAAGAAGGATATAATAGTATCACACGAGGCATTTGGTTACCTATGCAAGGCATATGGACTTAATCAGGTTGGTATAGAAGGACTTAGTCCTGATTCTGAACCAGATGCAGCAAAGATGAAGGAAGTATCAGAATTTGCCAAGAAGAACAATGTAAAGTATATATTCTTTGAAGAGCTTATTAGTCCAAAGGTATCAGAGACTATAGCCAAGGAAGTTGGAGCAAAGACAGAGGTCCTTAGCCCAATAGAAGGTCTTACAGATGAACAGATCAAGGATGGTCAGGACTACTTCTCAATTATGGAGAGAAACCTAACAAATATACTTGCAGCACTTAAGTAAGATATATTATATGATAGTAGAAAAATAAATATAACTAAAGGCATAATCGGTAAATTACCCTTTGTGTCTTTTTTTATGTGCTATAATAATTAGATGAAGAAAATTAGTGGGGGAGGATTCTATGTTTAAGTTAAAAAAAGTAGCCCTTGTCTTATTGGCTGTGCAATTGTGCCTTGGTATGACGGGAGTTGTGAAGTCTCAAGCTCTGGGTCTTCCTTCAAGTAAGACAGCAGACTACGATAAAAGGATAGTGATATGGGACAAGCCAGTGGGTTACAGTAAAAAGAAAAAGATTGAAGACATGAAATTGGATAGGACTAGTATACGACCTAGTTTCTCCTTTTCCTCAGGCATAATAGGAGAAAAATTTAAGGATGTAGAGGAGGCCCTTGATACATTTACTTATCATAGTGAGATCAAACCTGGTTATGAAAGTGAGAGGTATGACGACAAGCCTTATCTGATACCATACAGGGTTTCAAATAGCGACAAGGCAGTTATAATAATACCGGGTGGAGGATTTGTATTTAAGACTATAGATGGGTCTCAAGCTGAGGGTAAGGAAGTGGCAAAGAGCCTTCAGATGAGGGGCATAAATGCCTTTGTACTCCATTATAGGTCAAATCCATACAAGTATCCAATACCCCAGTTAGATGTCCAAAGGTCTATAAGATACCTTAGGCACAATGCCCACAAGTATGGCCTAGATAAAAACAAGATCAGCCTACTTGGTTTTTCAGCAGGAGGATGTCTAGTAGGTCAGCATATAAATATAGTAGCAGGTAAAGATCTATTCCCCAAGGACTATACAAGGGATGATGTAGATAGGGAAAAAGACCATATAAAGACAGCCGCTATGATATATCCATGCCTTACCTACCAGTACAATGTACCTATGTTGTTTGCCAGCTTTGATGCTCAAAGTCTGAGGGATGACAAGAAAAGGGAGGCTATACTCAAAATGTTAGACCTACCTAAAAATATAGGGTCAAAATCTGTGAGTCAGTTTATATCGTATGGAACCAAGGATAAGATTGTAAATCCAAAGGGAACTCAAAGATATATAGCTAGTTTAGTTAAAAAAGGAGGCTCTGTAAATGTTGTGGTTGCAGAGGGCAAGAAACATGGATACAAGCAGGATGAATATATGTACGAGTATATAGGCTGGTTAACTAGCAAGCTAAGAAAATTAAACCACTAAAAAAGGGGTATAAATTATTTCTAGAGTAAGATTGTTTATAGAAATAGGATAACTAGATGCAAAACAGTGGCGATTGGTGTATAATATATATGGTGAAGTCATTCTTGAATAAGTAATTTGCAAGATTTATGAGTTTTAATAATTTGGAGAAAATAATGAATAAAATAATAGAAGTCAAAGACCTGTCCTTTAAGTATGACAGGGATTACATATTTGAAAACTTGAATTTTGATATCTATGAGGGAGACTTTGTAGGCATTATAGGAGCCAATGGTGCAGGTAAATCAACCCTTATCAAGCTTATTTTAGGTCAGTTAAGGCCGACTAATGGAAGTGTCAGGATTTATGGGGAGGATCCCCAGCTAGCCAAGTGTCTCAGCTCTGTGGGTTATGTACCCCAGGTGGGCAGGGCTAGGGGAATGGATTTTCCAGCTAGGGTGTCAGAGATTGTAATGATGAATATGTACCAAGAGATAGGTCTCTTTAGGTTTGTAAAGAAGCACCACAAGGAGGCTGTTAGGCGTGCCCTTGAGATGGTGGGTATGGAAGACTTTGAAAATAGGAGGTTTTCAGACCTATCAGGTGGTCAGCAGCAGAGGGTTGTAATAGCCAAGGCCATCGTCAACAAGCCTAAGATACTCATAATGGATGAGCCTACAACGGGCATAGACAAAAAGTCTGAAATAGTATTGTATGACCTATTGAAGATGCTACAGGAAAAAGAAAATCTTACTATAGTCATGATTTCCCATGATATAGAGAAAATAAAGAAATGTTCCAACAAGATTGTGGAATTAGAAAGTGAGTAGAGCGTAACCATGTTAGAATATGAATTTATGAGAAAGGCCTTTGTCGTAGGTTTGCTACTGGCTACGATTATACCATGTATAGGTGTTACTATAGTCCTAAAGAGACTGTCCATGATGGGTGATGCCCTGTCTCATACATCTCTTGCAGGTGTTGCGATGGGACTTTTATTAGGTATAAACCCTATCTTGGGGGCCATAATTGTAACGGTTGTTGCAGGTTTTGGAGTGGAATTTATAAGAAAGAAGTTTCCTAAGTATGCAGAGATATCCATATCTATAGTCATGTCGGCAGGTGTCGGTTTGGCTGGTATCTTGTCTGGGTTCACCTCTAATTCAGCAGGATTTTCAAGCTTCTTATTCGGTAGTATAGTTGCAATTACAGATTTTGAACTCTATCTAGTGGTAGTACTTTCAATACTTGTTATGGTGGCCTTCATAGCCCTGTATAAGGAACTAATGCATATGGCCTTTGATGAGAGTGGGGCTAGGATAGTTGGTATACCAGTTAAGACTGTTAACTTTATATTTACTATACTTACAGCCCTTACAGTTGCTATAGCATCTAGGACGGTTGGTGCACTTATAGTGTCATCGATTATGGTCATACCGGTGGCTTGTGCTATGAGGTTTTCATCCTCATACAGGATGACAGTTATACTAGCAGTTATATTTGCCATCGTATTTACCATAATAGGTCTTACCATGTCTTTTTACTATGGTCTAAAGCCAGGAGGTACGATAGTTATGGCAGGAGTTATAACCTTGATTGGTTCTATGATTATAAAAAGATAAGCATTTAAAAACCCCTAGTTGGAATTTCCATTTAGGGGTTTTTATGATTTTTGTGATATTACCCATAAAAGTATATAATTTATCTATTGGAAAAGGCACTTGATTTTTCATCCAATATAGTTGCACCCTCTACGTAGTCTTCCTTTAGTAACTTTATAAGTTTATTCTTGTCAATGACTATGGTAAATAGATTTGTTTTAATTTTATCTGACTTTTTGATGCTATTTATATATTTATTCAGTTCTTCACCAGGTCCATAGTCTTTTACACTCTGGGCATATGGAACTTCTTCCAAGATCATTGAAGATGCGGACATTCCGAACTTGGAATCCTGGCTAACAGCATCTCTTGAAAGTGGTATCTGGCAAAATACATTGAATATATTTATGTTATTGTAGATTAAATCTATCTGTTTTAGGTACTCATTTTTTAGATATTTTTCAGTCAAGGTATTGAGTTCATTATGTAAGCTTGTTTTAATCAGTGAATATTCTTCGCCATCAATATCCTTGTACTTGTTTTTTTCCTTTACAGTCTTGTATGGAAATACCATATTTATGCCTAGCTCAGTATACATATTCTCGGGATGAGTATCTTTTTTGGAATTCTTGATAGCCTCATCTTCTTTTTCGATGGCCATGTACTCATCAGGAGATACCACTCTTAGCCAAAATGGTACAGATTCAAAATCCTTATCCAATTTTTTAGTAAGTTCCAGTATAGACTGTGGTTCCTTTAGCTTTATACTTGCAAATACCTGTGATGAATCAGGTAACTTACCTACTATTTCATCAATCATCTGCTTTTTGTCGATGTATGGTTCTGAATAGGCCGTGTAGTCATAAAGGTATCTATGGGATTGGTAGCTGGTTTTTTCAGACTTACCCCTAGTATAGTATATATTTACATCGCCAGAGTTTGCTATGGAGTAGTTATTTTTTTTAGAACCCTTAAGTATATCATCAAAACCCAGATGAAACTCATATTTACCAAAGCCCTTGTCCTTGACTCCTAGGTAATTGATCAAGGCATAGGGATTTGTATTGGATATAAATTGGCCGACCATATGCTTTAGTTTTGAGTCATTGTATCCATCGTTTAAGAAACCATTGTTATAGTAGTATATCCCAAACAAATTTTCTATTTTTTCTACAAGAGCATTCTTGTAGGACTCCAGTCCATATAGTGGTTTATCCTCATTACTGGATAGGTCATTAAAGTTAGGATAAAATGATTTAACCAGAGGATTTACTATCAATACCAGCGAAAACCCCACAAGTGCTAATTTTAATAGGGTAGATTTTGTTGTCCTAACAATCCTTTTTTTGATTTCCTTGTCTATCAATTCCTCTAGTTTTTTTTCTAGCTCTAGATTTTCCTCACTGTCAAACATTTCTTCAAACTTGTCTAGTTCAGGGTCTATACTATTTTCTTTTTTGTCTGTCATATCTATCACCTATATTCCTTTCCTCTAGTATTTTTTTCAGGTTTTGTCTAGCCCTTGACCGTATTTTTCTTATATTCACCTCGCTAGTTCCGATTATTTGGGATATTTCCTTGTCTGTGAGCTGCATATATATCCTATACATTATTACAGATCTTTGGTTGATTGGGAGCAAGGATATGGCGATGGCAATTTCCCTCATATTTTCCTCTTCTATCAAGATGTTGATAGGGTTGTCATCTGAGTGGAGCTTGTCAAATACAAGTTGTGGGTCATCTACAAATTTTGCCTCATGTCTAATATGGTTTAAAAATTCGTTTTTTAAGACCTTGGATAGCCAAAACTTAAGACTGCCCCCCGGCTTATATGACAGGTAGGCTTTTGTGAAAGTATTCTGCACAAGTGTTTCTGATAGGTTTGGATCTCCACACAGTGAAAGGGCATAGATATATAGGTTTTTGTGGTATTGGCTGTATATTTTTTCAAAGTCAGTCTTCTTCACATTTTCTCTCCCCTCTTGTGTGGTTTCATAATTATGCCTAAAATAGTAGTGCAAAATTTGTAATCGATTATTCTTTCTATAAATATAACACAGACATCTTTTGTTTGTGACATCAAAATATATTTTTCGTAAATTGCAATATCAATTTGTACACTTTTTTGCCACTCTTGCAAAAATATCG